>TARA_R110000796_G_scaffold70044_7_pt1 | contig 50696 bp, 46 predicted proteins | sample TARA_R110000796 | Tara Oceans TARA_R110000796 (sample SAMEA4397815) | marine metagenome | biome: Polar Biome; feature: [SRF] surface water layer (ENVO:00010504); material: water (ENVO:00002006), including particulate matter (ENVO:01000060) such as... | depth 5 m
TCAGGCGCGCTGCAGTCCACGCGGCACGAGCCCCCTCCAGAGAAGCTGCGGTCTCCCTGCAGATGTCGGACGACGGCAGTGAGCCGAATTTCCGCCAGCTTCGCAGGCGCTGAGATCATCGAATTGAGCGCATAGCCCACTCTCCTCGTCGAAACGGCAAGGAGATGTGTCAGCGCGATTTTCGGGAGGGCGACCTGTATCCTGACGCCTCAGGACACAGGATTCCAGCCCGTCTCCTTCAGGATGTCCGACGCGCCAGAGAGGGGGGGCTCCGCGGACATTCAGGATGACATCCTCCAGATAAGGCTGCCCTCACGCCATCAGAGAAGGTCGACAATCGTGTCATGATTGCCGCAGCTACACGCCTGGTCAGATATCTGCGCGCTTATACCCGTAGCGAGATCCGAAACCGGTTCGGCCCGGATCTGCCTTGACGTGAGTCGCAATTGATTTTCCTTGCAGGTGCCGATCCACTCCCGTGCATCAAGATGCAAATTGCCATTTGCACACTCAAATAGAAGCACCGGGCCAGCCAGAACGCACCGGCGCGCAAAGACCCCTGGCATCGCCACAACCGCGTCATATGCATCTGGACGCGCCCAAATTGTCCGGCCCTTGAAAACCGTGGCGGCCTCATGCCCCATCATTTTCAGCCCCTCGAGCGTGTCCATCCCAACTCCCATTATCGCGACCGGATCGAACTGGCGGCTGAGGGATTCCACACGTCCGGCATCATAGGGACTGAGGTCCGCATTGGTGCCATACATGCCAAGTATCTGGACAGCATATTCGAAAGGCGCGAATTGAACGACTTCAGGTGTTAGGGAAACATTCGTAATCACACTTCCCGGTTGGAAACCGAAACTCTTGAGTGTCCGCACCATATTGACGCCTGCCCTGTCCAGTTCAGAGCGACGGGATGCGTAAAAGTGCATTTTGTCGTCGACGGTGTAGCTGCCGATCACGTCTGGGCTTGGTAGCGTCATGATTTGGTTACCCGTGGAATCTTGTGGGGGGGGCCGAGCTTCAGGAGTTCCTGTTCATCGACCAGTTCAACGACCAGCGGAACGCCAATGGCATCGAAAATCTTGTCGTGAAGCCGGCCGCGAAGGGCTGCTTCCGGCCCCATCAACCGCGCCGTGTCATAGCCAACACGAAGCTTGAGTGTCGACATTTCCCGGTCTGTACGGACAATCTGGAAGAGACAGGCGCGGGTCTCGGTCTCATTTTCGACCAGGCCCATGATCTCACGAGGCAAGATGGAGCGGCCCTCCACCAGAATCTGGTCGGTAGCCCGACCGAGCAGATTGAATTTTGCATGCGTCCGGCCGCAACCGCACGGTGTTCGGTCGATCACGACCAGATCGCCCGTACGATAGCGCACCAGGGGCGACAGCCGGTCGACAAGCGTGGTGACGACAAGTTCGCCAATCTGTCCATCCGGAACCGGTTCGGCTGTAATGGGATCCACCGCTTCGATGAAGGCGAGATCCTCATAGGCATGAAATCCATCATGCATCCGACAGTGACTGGCCCCTGCAACATCCCCCAGACTCGTGGTTTCGAAAATCTCAAGTCCCCAGGACCGGGTCAGATTCTTCAACCGCTCCCCGAGGGGTTCGCCGCCAAAGACAGCGCCCTTGTAGGATTTGAAGACATCGACGGGGTCTTCGCCCGTCTTCTCGAAATACTGCTCCATGGCCAGGATCAACGGCCCTGGAAAGATGCTCATCGTAACCGGCCGGTAGATTTTCGACGCCTCGATCAGGCGCGGTATTTCCGTTGGCGACATGGAAAACGCGATCTCGCAAAGGCCGAGCTCCATCGAGGCCCGCCGCCTGTGCCCCCCACGGAAGGTAAACATGATGTGACAGATATGGTCACCAGGACGCGCCCCGATATGCCAGAAGTCACGGCTATAACTTTCCTCAGATGGCATGCGGCGCCAGTTGGGTACCGGCGTCGGATCGCCTGTCGTGCCGGACGTGGTGCCTATGGATATGGTCTGGCCAGGAATGTTCACACTCATGCCGCCGGACGGATCGCCATGGCGATCACGAAAGTCGCGAATATCATCCTTGGTGATGAACGGTACTTTTTCCTTGAAATCGGCAGTGGATCTGATGTCCGATGGCGTGATGCCCGCCTTTTTCCAGACTTCGTTGATGAGGGGCGCATGCTCGAATGCATGCCGGCTCATGGCCGCGAGGGCCGCCTCCTGATGCCGGTCAAGAAAGGTACGCGATGCGATCTCGATCGGATCGAGAACATCGGCCCATTCTGCTTGTGATTGTGACGCCATATTTGGTCGCCTCCTCCCTTTTGGTTCGTCGAACTAGCCGACTTTTGGATATCCTCCGCCGCCATACAGCGCATCGACCTTTGCGCGATCGATGAGTCCGCCCGGCCCGCGGGGCAGGTTCTCGGCAAACTCCACGATCTTCGGTTTCTTGTAGGATGCAAGGCGTTCACGGCAGTGCCTGATAAGATCTTCCGCGGCAGGATCGGTGCCCGGTTTCCGGATGATGATGGCCTTCACATTCTGATCCCAGGTTTCATCCGGGACGCCAATCACACAGACATCCGCGACCCCTTCATGGGATCTGAGGCAGGCTTCGACTTCTGCGGGGTAAATATTCTCGATGCCGGATTTGATCATGGTTGTCTTCGGTCCCACAAAAACAAGAGACCCGTCATCAAGGCGTTTTCCAAGATCATTTGTCCGGTGCCAGCCATTCACGACCCGTCTGGCATTCTCTTCCGGCCGGTTCCAGTAGCCGCACATTACGAGCGGACCTCGCGTCATGATTTCACCCGTCTCCCCCACCGGCAATTCATGACCCTGATCGTCGGCAATCTTGGCTTGCAGGAAGGGAGAGGGTCGGCCTGCGCCTTCTCCGCCCATCCATTTCGCGATGGTCAGTCCCCCGATTTCCGTCTGGCCATAGCCGCCCGGTGCCCCCATCATGGGCGACGTGCTGGGCATCACAAGAGGAATGCGATAGTCTGACATGTGTGCATCCTTGAAGATGCTGGACACATCATATTTTCCTTCCTTGTTGACGGCGCGCATCTGCTCGATCGTCGGCGGCGCAATGAAGGCATGCGTGAGCTTTTCAGCATCAATCATCTGAAGCAACTCTTCGGCATCTACACGCGCCACGAAGGCATTGCGGCCGCCCGCCAGAAAGGTCGCCAGCGCTCCCATTAGAACGCCGACATGGAACATCGGACCGGACACAAGGTATCCGGAGTTTTCGGTCACGCCCTGACCGACCTGGTTCAACCACGAGACGATGAGCAGCGACTCATGACTCAGAAGGGCAGCCCCCGGCCTGCCTGAAAAGCCTGCGGTGTAAATTGCCAGTAGAGGCTTGGAGGTTTCCACCGGATCAAAGTCCGTTGTCGGATCGGCGCTGCTGATCAGGTCTTCATAATTTGTCTCCCCATCGCATCCATCATGACAGATCCAGTTGGAATCCGGGCGCCACGCATCCCGGGCTTCCCGGTTGATCTGCCCGACATCCCGGTCCTGCCAGAAGACGATTTTCGGATCAAAATCGTCGAGGGCAAACGCGATTTCCTCAGGGGACCATCGCCAATTGGCGGGACACATGATCGCGCCAACCCGGGCACTCGCCAGCAGCGCTTCCAGGACACGGAAACTGTTCTGGCCGAGCCAGAGCACCCTGTCTCCCCGCTCGACGCCATGGTTCCGCAAGACGGTGGCAAGCCGGTTCACCCGCTCGTCAAATTCACGAAATGTGAATCGGTGCGCGCCATCAACAATGGCTGTCAGGTGAGGCCGAAACCGTGCCTGCTCTTCCAGCAGGTCGCCAAGTCCATAGGCGTGAACACCAAGATAAGGAGCAAGAGCTTTATGCTGTTTCATGACGTTCTTCCGTTAAAGCGGGCCTGAAAATGGGCAGCAACCAACCATCCCGGATCGGATTCCAGTCAATCGAGACCTTCATGCCGATCTCGACATCCTCGGCATTGATACCTACCAGATTGGATACGAGCCGGGCACCGGGCGCGCCGTCCAGATCCACGACGACAGGCACATAAACCAGCGGCTCACCGGAATAGGGAGACCGGGTGCAGATTGCAAAGCTGAACACGGTTGCCGTACCCGGTAATTCGGGCCAGATCATGTCCGGGCACTGGCATTCGGGACAATATGGGGTTGGCGGCATACGGAAATGTCCACACGCGCCACACTGGCATGCCGTCAGCTTCCTTTCCCGGGCCATACTCCAAAAAGGCTCGGTTGATGTGTCGGTCGTGATTGAAATTTTGTCGCCCGGCAAGAGCTCAGCGGGACCATATTGCAAAGACATGTCAGGACCTCCTCAGAATACAGCCGGACACCGGCAGCGAGGCCGGCCCTCCTGTCACAAGCGCGAATTCGGCATCCTCGACCTGGTTGACCGCGCCCCCGCGCAATTGTTCAACCGCCTCCCGCGTATGGGTCGCCCCAATGATGTACGCTTCGGACAATTGTCCGCCATGGGTGTTAACAGGTATCGATCCGTCCTTGTAGCGAAGCGCCCCACTCAGAACGAAATCATTGCCCTCGCCCTTCTTGCAGAACCCGTAATCCTCAAGCTGCATCAACACCATGGCACTGAAATGGTCATAGATCAGCGCGACATCCATGTCTGCTGGCTTCAATCCCGATTGTTGCCACAAGCGGTCCCCTATTGGTTTGTGTCCTGATGAACCAAAATGTGGATCCGGCATCCCCATCCAGGCAAAGGCACGCCCCCATTCGCGTTGGCCGCCATGCGCTGCGGCATGAATCAGGACAGGCTTCTGCTTGAGATCCCGAGCCCGCTCGGTACTGGTTGTGATCCACGCGACAGCGCCATCTGTTTCGAGGCAGAAATCCAGGCGGCAGAGCGGGTCCGCCAGCATCGGACTGGCAAAATATTCTTCCTTTGTCAGGGGCGTTCGGCGCATGGCGCCCTCGCGATTCAAGGCATTCTCGCGCTGGCTGATCACGATCTCGGCAAATGCATCCCGCGTCGTGCCATAAAGGTGCATGTGCCGACGCGCGAGGACGGACATCAGATGTCCCGGCCCGACAAGGCCCGACGGTTGCAAGAAGGAATTTTCCGGACTCGGCGCACTTGCCCCGAAGACCGTCCCCAGGCGCTGCTTGTATTGTTGCAAGGCCATGACCGTCACGACATGTGTCGCGTCCTCATTCATGATGGCGGCAGTGGCAAGACCTACGGCCCCGGCAGCGCCTCCGCCCCCACTCGTCAGGGCCGCCGAGAAGGTAATTTCGGGGATACCGAGCATTTCCATCAGGGAAGCGGTGTCGGCCTTGTCGCCATATCCCATTTGCGCGCCGGAATAATAAGCAAAACCGTCAATCTGCCTTACCGACAAGCCGGCATCCTCGCAGGCCTTCAGAATGGCCTCACCGACCATGTCATTTATTGTGCGGGGATGGCTCTGGCCGCGGACATAATAGTCTGTCGCTCCGACACCCACGATGGCGCATTTATCCTGATTCACCCAGACCAATAGCTGGCCTCCTTTTCATGGGACCCAATAATCACATATATAACTAGGTTATAGATAGACCCGGACCGCATTGTCCAGCGCCGCAAGCCTGAATTCCTGAGAAATCGCTTCAGGAAAAATGCAGGCGGCGATATTTCCCGGCAAAATAGAGCAAGGGGTCTCGCCGCGGTTCGAATTTTGCCCGGACAACTTCCCCAATCAGTATTTCATGGTCACCGCCATCGACGATGTCATGTTGGCGACATTCAAAGTTGGCGAGGGCCCCGGCAATCAGGGGAACATCATGATGGCCGGATTGCCAGGATGTTTGCGCGAACCGGTCCTCCCCAGGCTTGGCAAACCTGTTCGAAATCGTCTGCTGTCCTATGTGCAGGACATTCACGCCAAAATACGCCGCGGCCCTGAGCGCCTCCAGGGACCCGGCTGTTTTCGCAATGCAAACCAACAGGAGCGGGGGATCCAGCGACACCGACGTGAAGGAATTCGCCGTCAGCCCGATCGGATGCATCTTCTGATTCAAGGCCGTTACGATCGTAACCCCCGTAGCAAAACAGCCCAGCGCATCGCGCAAGGTTCGGGCATCCGACCCGGACCTGTATTCCGGCGTGAAGCGGGGAACACGGCGCTCGAGAAAATCAATCAGCGCCGCATTGAACAGATCGGACCGTTCTTCTGTGACCAGATGGCGTGACTCCTTGATTTCAGAAAATTCCGGATTCTGAAAACTTTCGAGAAACCGCGCGGCCGCATCATGTTCCGTCAATTCCGACAAGGCACCCCGGACGAACAGGACCGGCAACTTGATATTCGACGCACTTCGAGAAATCCGCTCGAGGGTCGACTCGACATCGAACCCGTCAAGAAATCGGACATCCCAGGGCAGCCGCCCCGCATCCGTCGCGGCCCGCTTCTTGAGCGCATCCGATATCTTGCGTGCCTTGCGGGCGTCTATTTCGGGGGGCGCATCGACCAGAACCAGCCCGGTTGCGAGATGGCTGCCCTCTTCTGCCAGCGCAACGCTCGCAATCCATCCGCCCAGCGAGGCCGCAACAATCACAGGTCGCGATCCCAACTCGTTGAGGATGGCCTTCAAATCCCCGACATAGGCATCAAGGTCATACCGACCGTCCTCTGGCCAGTCACTATCGCCATGACCGCGCAAGTCGACATTGATGACATACCGGCCCGCCTGTACCAGGGCTTCAGCCGTCGGCTTCCACATCTCACGGGTCTGGCCCCCACCATGCAACAAGAGCACGGCAGGGTCATCAGGCCAGCCTTGCATCTCAGCCTGAAGTAGCGCCCCGGCAAAACCGGTATATTTCTGGATCGGCATCACATCTCCCTCATTGTTTCGTGTCCCACACGAGCACTGTCCCTTTTGAGCCATTGGCTGATCATTCTCGAACGTCGCCGAATCATGATTCGCGCAATGTCCTGATCCCTCTCGAGAACCGCGTCGCAAAGGGCAAGCTGGAGCTCGCGCGCGCGGCGACGGTCTGTCGTCGTCTGGAAGAATCGAAGATGTTGTTCCTTGCGTCCGAATGTGTACCCGATTTCGATGAAAAGCATGAAGGCGGGATTCCCGCTCATTTCTGCCAGGAGTCTGGCGAGTTCCGTTTCCTTTGTGATAAGGACGTCAGGGGCTTCATCTCCTTGCAGGCCACTTTCTGCATCCGCGCGAAACGCCACAAGCTGCTGCCACAACTCGTCCTCTGTGCACAGACAGGCAGCCACAGCAGCCTCTTCCGCCAATGGCTGCGTGACAGCCTGAATATTCTCGATTGTTGCGCCGTTCAGGCGAAGATATCTGGCCGGCGCACGGATGACATCAATCGCATCCGGTCGGGATGCGAAGAAACCACCGCCCTGCCCCTTCCGCACCTGTATCATCCGGTCTGCCGCAACCAGCTTGGCGGCCTGTCGCAAGGTTGGACGCGAGACCTCAAACGCCGCCAGGAGGTCGGGCTCAGAGCCCAAATAATCCCCCGCGGCTGCCGCCATGGACATTTCGATCAGCTGGCGCGCCGTGCGCTCAACCAGAGAGACTTTGGTATTTTGCTTTGGGTCTTCACGATCTTCAAACGGCATGAGGCGCCCTCCGCTTCAATAGATATCTTTTATGACGCATTTTTTGAATATTCAACATTGCATTCTCCATTTCACAGTTATATTAGTTACCTATTAAAGCCAACCGAATATTCGGTCCAAAATCAAAATGGGGAGTCCGATGCAACCTTTTGTATTCAGTGCTGACAGCCATGTCGTCGAACCAAACAGCCTCTTTCTTGAGGGTCTTCCAGCCTCACTGAAAAAGCATGCCATCCACGCCTACAAGAAGGATGATTACATCATTACCGGCACGGAGGACAAAACGATCTACCGGCTTCGGGTGGGCAAGAAGGGCGAGAAAGAGCTCGGGGACCGAGAACGTCGCGGCGTCAGGGAGATACCTGGGCGCATCCTTGACATGGAGCTGGATGGAATTGACGCCGAGATCGTGTTTCCCTCACTCGGCCTGTGGCTGTACTGCCTCGATGATCCCGAGGCAGAAGCGGCGTCCTGCCAAGTCTACAATGATTGGAACCATGACTATTTTGTCAACCATCTGGATCGGTTTGTCCGGTGCGGTGTGCTGCCTGTTCTGGATTTCTCCAACACGATGGCGGAGATGAAAAGGCTGGACGCAAAAGGTATCAAGGCTGCCATGCTGCCTGCTGTAACCCCCAAAGCCATCGCCAAGTACAATGATCCTTCCTGGGATCCTGTTTTCCATCTGGCAGGCGAACTGGGCATGGTTTTCGTCCTGCACACCGGGACCGGGCTTGAAACCGTCATTCACGAACGCGGACCTGGCGCAGCCGTCATCAATTATTCGAACCAGATGAATGATGCCATCAATTCATGTCAGTATCTGGTGGCTGGCGGCGTGCTGGATCGCAACCCCAAAGCCAAGGTCGCATTCATTGAGAGCGGCGCAAGCTGGCTGGCTGCTGTCGCTGAGCGCATGGACGAAGTCTATGTGGCCCACCACCATTTCGTGCATCCAAAACTCTCCATGATGCCCAGCGAGATCATCAAGCGGCAGGTCTATGCCTCCTTCCAGCATGACCGGGCCTGTATCGTCCATCGCCATGAAATCGGTGTCGAGAATATCATGTGGGCCTCGGACTATCCGCATGCGGAAGGGACATTTCCGAAATCCAGGGAAATCGTAGACGGCCTGTTTGCCGGCCTCGATCTTCCCGAGAAGGAGAAGCGTCTGATACTTGGTGGAAATGCAGCCCGTCTCTTTGGTCTGAAGAATCCCGCGGTGGCAGATCTGGTGTCTGGCTGAGTACGAATTCCGGGAGCTGTGCTTCCGGACCGGTCTTTGCCCTGTCTTGCCGAGCGGCTTCCTCCCGGGGAGAGACCAAAACTTGAATGGACCTGGCCTTTACGGTCAGGTCCTTTTTTTTCTTTGGCGATTCAGGATTCCATTTTGGCCGTGTTCTTTGCCAGGTGAACGGACCGCGCAGCCATCAGGCATGCAAAGGATCCGACAACCAGGCCCACACTCATGGTCAGCAAGGCGTAGCGCAGGGATTCGCTTCCAAACGCTTGTGCGTAGGCATCGCTGAGCGCACCGGCAACAATGAAGCCGAAACCCACACCTGACAGGATGACAATGGCATTCATCAATGAATTGATCGTTGCGCGCATGCCCACCGGAACCAATGTAAATGTCAAGGCGATGGTCGGGGCCATCCACAGGGTCATGGCGAATTTGAGCATGATGAAGCAGGCTATCGCAGCATAGGCATTCGGCAACAGGGCAAACCCTGCCGCGAAGGGCAGCGCAATCATCAGGCCGCTCGCCGCCAGGATGGCATTGAACCGAGGATGTTTCGACCCGTACCGGTCGCCCAGCCACCCTGCCGTCAGATTACCAGAGACCAGGCCCGCAAGGATTGCCCAGCCAAACCAGGTCACTTCCTGCATGCTGAACCCGTGAACGCGTTGCAGAAAGGATGGTCCCCACATCAGGAAACCGAACCCGGTCATCGGGACGGACATGCAGAGCAGCGCCAGCCAGCGCAGAGCCGGGGTCCCCAGAATGATATGACAGGCCTCGCCAAGTGGCACCGGCGGCGCCTGCGGTGCGATTGCGTCTGTACCCGCTTCTGTCCTTTCCTTCCGGCGAGGTTCGGCAGCCAGGAAGTAGACAAGCAAAGCGAGGATCAGGCCCGGCAGCCCGATGACAAAGAAAGTGTGCCGCCAGGACAGAAAAGTTGCCAGCCAGGCCGTAAGCACGACCCCTACGGACAATCCAATAGAGCTGGCAGCTTGAATCGTCCCCAAAACCAGAACACGCCTGTTCTCCGGAAAGATTTCTGCTGCCAGCGCCACCCCGGCCGGGCCCGACCCGGATTCTCCGATGGCAATCCCCATACGCGCGATCGCAATATGCCAGGCATTTGCGGCAAGCCCACAAGCTGCCGTCGCCAGACTCCAGAAGCCAAGACAGATCGATATCACCAAAGGCCGGTCAGTCCGGTCAGCGATTCGCGCTATGGGGATCGCCGCAAGAGCGTAGATGACCCCAAACACCAGTCCTCCGATCAGACCCAGAACCGTATCATTCAGGAGGAATTCAGCCTTGATGTCTTCCATCAGCACCGTAAAGGCCTGGCGATCGACATAGTTTATGACCGCAACCAGACCGATCAGTGCGAGCGTGAAGTTCCGCCGGAGCGGCGTGACGGTTTTTGCAGTTTCACCTGGGGGCGTGTATGGACGGGACGGCAAGGTCATCTTTGGTCCTCCTGGACTGTGTCAGGAGGTCGTTCAGCACCTCCGCCGTTCTGTGCTGGCGCAAGGCGCCTACAATCGTCTCGGCCCGCCTGCGCAGGGCCGTATCGGCATGCCCATACCCTCCCCGGGTATAGGTTTTCATGTGAGCATCCCAGGAATCCAGAAGGAACAGGGAATACAGCCGCCGCGTCTCCTCTTCGTCCAGCGCGACACCATACTCACGCATAGCGTTCAGATAGACCGAAATGAGCGCGTCTTCGAAATCCAGTCTTTGCGCGTGCGTGAGCGCCGAAAGGATAAAATAGGCAACCTCGCGGACCGATGGCGACCTGAAAATGACCTGCCAGTCAAACAGGCCGGCTTTTCCATCCGGATAGGCAAACGTATTTCCGAGGTGACTGTCCCCATGAATGAGGGTCAATGGTTGACTGTCCCACCATGCATACACGTCCCGATAGACGTCCGACCAGGTGGCATGCAGAGCCCTTATATCCTCGGGCAAGGATTTTCCGAGATCGGTTTCAAGATAGGCGCGCCTGGCTTCCACGAAGGAAGCCTCATGCCAGGTTCCCCCATATTTCAATGTCCTCGGCCTCACCCAGGCGAGGTCCGTTTGAAAACGCGGGCTTTCCCAGTAGCGCGCATGTAGCTCCGCCAGGGCCTCAAGAACCGCCCTGGCATGCTCGAACGAACACGCGTGATGCATCCAGTATGGGGTAACTCCCCTGTCTTCGAGCGTCTCCATCACGAGGACAAACCGCCCCCCTGCCCATGATCTGGCATAAAAGCATCTGGGGGCAAGATGCGGGAGTTCCGCTCGCAACTGATTGTAGAACCGGATTTCTGCCTCGGCCATATGCAGCATGGAAAGGGTTTCGCGCAGATAGGGCTGCGAAGGGGTAAGCTTGATAAAAACCGAGTCTGGCAGCCCGGCATCTTGTCCCGCCGCGTTCCACCTCAGGGCCCATTGCCGCCGATCGGTCATGCCGTCATGGCCTCCAAACGGCGCGGCATCGACGAGCGCGACCCCGGGCTGGTTCTTCCCGACAATGCTCTCCAGCCAGGCGGGTGACAGCTGCTCGGCTGTATGGACCTCTCCAATCTCAAGCGAGTGTGCGTGCGCCGCGGCCATGTCCGCCTGCTCCAGCCGGTCAAGCGCATCGCGGTGCAGGGCTGCAAGCCTTCCGGGAATCATTTGAAATTCTCCTGCCAGAAAAAGCCACAGGACGGGACTTTGGTCCCGCCCTGCAACTCAGCGAGCGAATGTGTCCAGCCTTACTGCCCGAACCGATAGGTCGCCGTGATGCCATAGGTCAGGGGCTCGCGAGGTATGACCGACGCATATCCAAGCCCGCTGATGAGAAGTGTATTCACATAGGCATCCTCGTCAGTCAGGTTCTTACCCCAAAGCGTCAGATCCAGCTGGTCATTCAGCGACAGGGTGGCCCGCGCGCCCAGAATGCCAACTGCCTCTCCCGTCACCACATCGTTCACCTCGGGGAAGGCCGGATTGTTGAACCCGTCATAGGGAGTTTCTCCCTGCCAGGAATAATCCAGACGCGCGGACAATTGTCCGAACCTTGTGGAGGTCTCGTATATTCCGGCCAGCGTGAACATCTCTTCCGGTACATATGTGAAATTCTCATTGGACCGATCATTTCCCTGTCCATCAACAAATGTGTCATATTCCGCATTGTTGAGAGCACCGGACGCCTGCAGGGTGAAATTAGCGCTCAAGAGCGCGGTCAATTCCGCCTCGATCCCCTGATTTGAAGCTTCCGCAGCATTTTCCAGCAGGGTATAATTGATTCCCCGTCCATCCGTGAAAATGGTTGAGCGCTGGAGATCCGTAACCTCGTTCATATACGCAGCCACGTTCAGACGCAGCCGGGACTGCAGGAGATCCGCCTTGAATCCGATCTCGAATTCATCAACGATTTCCGGATCAAACGGTGTTTGCGTTTCGGTACTGACGGCCCGCAGCTGCTGGCCCCCTGCCCGATACCCATGGCTGAACTTGCCATAGATCAGCCAGTCCTCGTTCGGGCTGAAATCCAGTCCGATCATGTAAGGCACTTCTTCAAATTCGTCGGAGCTGCTGGGCGCCATACATTCGGGCGGTGTTGCAATGTCGACCAGGCAAAGATTTACATCCCCGGTCGCCCGGACCACCCTCACACCGGAGGTCGTGATGCCCTTCTCGTCCTGGGCAAACCGTATACCGGCATTCAGATTCAACTGGTCGGTCAGGGCATATGTGCCCTGTACAAACAGGCCAAGACTCTGATTGTCGATTTCTCCGAAGAAAACCGTATCAAGTGGATTGAGAGGCGTCAGCGCGATAGTCGTGGACGAATCTGTACCACTTTCCTCAAAATAGGTCGCACCAAGAACATAGGTCAGCCGGCCCCCAAGCGCTTCGCGCGCCAATTGAAGCTCAGCACTGAACTGGTCCAGCTCCTGGTCCAGCGTGGTCGCATGGACCGGCCAGGGCGACCCATCCAGATCGAGCTGGTTCGTGTTTTCAATCTTCCGGTAGCCGGTGATGAAGGTCAGCTCGCCAATATCGGTAGACCACACTGCTTCGCCACTATAGGTTTCCGTGCTGATGTCGATAAAGGGTTCTGCGTCCAGCGCGGCCTTGCTCTTGCCAGCGCTCGGACCTGTCAGGTCAAGATAATTGTCGACCGTCCCGAAGGCCGTAGGTATGAACATGCTGAGCAATCGAGGCCCTGGCGTCGGGGGAAACGGATACGCATAGTCGGTGACGAAAGCACCCTGACGCGTCTCGGAGTCATACCATTCGCCCGAAACAGTAATGTCCAGATCCTGTGTCGGCATCCAGCGCGCCTTGATACGTCCCTGGGTATTGTCCCGGTTCTGATAATCCTGGCCTGTGATGACATCTTCAACATAACCATCACGTTGGCTGACCTGCAAAGCGCCACGCATGGCAAACTTGCCTTCGATGATCGGAATATTGATGACGGCCGTGCCAGTCTGCTCATTGAGATTTCCCAGGCGTCCCTGCACCATGCCCGACACACCACCGCTGAGCACCGGGTCATTCGTGTTCAAAAGAACCGCCCCTCCCGTTGTGTTTCGGCCAAACAAGGTCCCCTGAGGCCCCTTGAGCACCTGAACATTCTGAATATCCAGCAAGTCCTGATTCAGGCCATAGGCACGCGCCCAGTAAAGTCCATCAACATAGGTGCCGATGGACGGCTCCAGTGTCGCCAGTATATCGTTCTGAACCTGACCGCGAATTGACAGGGCAAACGAGCTTGGATTCGCCGTGCCAGGAACTGTTGCAAAACCGGGGGTAAAGGCGGCAATGTCCGAGAATTCGACAGCGCCCTGGGCTTCAAGGGCCGCACCATCAAATGCCGTCACCGCGACCGGTACATCCTGCAGATTCTCTTCCACCTTCCGGGCATTGACGGTGACTGTGCTGAGCCTGCGAACGTCTTCGGGGGCAGCTTCATCAGCGGTTTGTGCATGAGCCGGCATCAGGCAACCACTGGCGGCGATGACCGCCAGTGACGCGCTTCCGAGCCATGCCTTGAAATTACGGCGCCTCAAATCCGCGCGCACGTCTACATTAGGGGTGAGTTTGAACGACATTTTTTCCTCCCAGGGGCCAAATCGTGTGCCTGACCCTCTTTACTTGTATAACTAGGTGTACCCTGCAAAACAAGACGTAACGTCCAGGGGCCTCAGGATTCTTGAGTCAAGTGCGCTTTTTCCAACACGGTCATTGCACGGGGGACATCTGCAAGCGCGCGAAGGACATCATTGAGGTGTGTGCATCCCAAGATTCCGGGCAGCGTCTCGATCACATCCTGGCGAAACTCGTCGACCGCATGACCGACCAGTCGCTGAACGTTGAGAGCGGCTGCGGGACATTCTGCGTAAGGCAATATGCGCGGATCAGCAATGACGTTCACCAGCCTTCGGGACACGGCGTCAATGCCCGCGCACACCCTGTATTCATGCACTGCAACGCGTCCGTGCGCCGGATCCGTTGAACTGTCCTGAAATCCGGTTTCAATGCGGATAACCGTCCCGTCTCGCCAGACATCGAGCCAGCGAGCCCTGCGCATGGCAATGCCTGTTAGCGGGGGCCACTCATGTACCCCATCAGGATCCAGAGGGTGGCGCAGTTCAGGCACGACTGCAGCCGACTGAATGTCATGACGCGGCGTACCTTCCGGTGTCAGCGAACTGGCGCCTGGCCTGAACCCTGCACAAACTCCCACGATTTTCGGAAAGTTCGAGCTGTCGGCTCGCGAAGAGACCTCTACCCAGCGCGACCATGCCCATCCCGCCACCAGACTCGCGCCCGCAAAATCATCCAGCAATTGATAAAGGAGTTTGCCCTGTGCGCGCTGGTCGGCGAGCACATTGGCAAGAAGGCTGCGTGAGTGCCCCCCGGCCCGCGCTCCGCGAAGCGCCTCAATGCCAGCGACCGTTGGATCACAGGATATTTCAAGAATTTCCCGACGCCGTGATGCCAGAATGTCAAATCGCGCTTGATCCAGCAGATCATAAGCGACGCCGTCTTTCCGTGTCAGGATATCCCGACCTCGCCCCACCATCGCCATTGGGCCAGATCGCCCTTCGGGCCAATTTGTATCAATCGATGTGGTTCGCCGAAACGCACTGGCCCGCCGGAGCGGAATGGAACCCGCGGGTGAGGCCGGAGCATGAGGGGGCTTGTCAGGCAAACAGGTTTCCTTCCGATGAAATTAGCGCGGCGCCATGCGGATCGCACCATCAAGCCGGATCGTCTGGCCATTGAAGTATGTATTACGAACAAATTCCATCACGAGAGACGCAAATTCCTCCGGATTTCCGAGGCGCTTCGGAAACGGAACCGAAGCGGCAAGCGATTCAAGAATTTTTTCAGGCACACCCAGCATTGGAGGGGTTCGGAATATTCCCGGCATGATGGAATTTATTCGAATGCCTTCATTCATAAGATCGCGCGCAATCGGCAAGACGAGCCCGTTGATTCCTGCCTTGGCAGCTGCGTAGGCAACCTGTCCGACCTGCCCATCCTGAGCAGCCACAGACGCCGTCAGGGTAATGACGCCGCGTTCTCCATCCTGCAGGGGGTCCAGCGTCGCCATGCCGGCGGCGGTCATTGCGGCACAGCGGAAAGATGCCACCGTGTTCAGCTTGATCACCTGCTCGAACCTGTCTGTCGCGCACCGCTTTATCGCGCCGGTTGCCTTGTCTCTGGAGATAATCTTGCCGGCATTGCCGCCTCCCGCGCACCCGACAAAAATGCGTTCCTGACCATTTGCTGCGCGCGCTTTCTCGAATCCGGCTTCGCAGCTGGCTTCGTCCATGACGTTCACTTCGCAGAAAACAGCGCCGATCTCTTCGGCCGTCCTGGTCCCCATTTCGGCATTGATATCAAATATGGCGACGTTCACACCGGCATCTCTCAAGGCCCTGGCCGTCGCGTAACCGAGTCCTGACGCTCCCCCGGTAACAATAGCCGCTGTACTCTGGTCAATCTTCATTCCGAAGGTCTCCTCATCACTCCAGTAGTTATATAACTAGGTGCTACTTTTAAATAAGGGAGGCAAACATTTTCTTTAGCGGCACGGTGGCGGGCTTCAGGCTAGGCGTGCGCGGTATGTCCGAGACAAAGCGGAAATGGACGGGCACCTGGTAGGCAACAAGCCGTTCACGCAGAAAGGTTTTCAACGCATCGACATCCAGATGCGCTGCACCTTCTTTCATTATGATTGCCGCTGCCGGCACTTCACCCAGTCGCACGTCGGGCACACCCACCACCGCCGCCTCGCGAATGTCGGGATGTGTTTCGAGCGCCCGGACAATATCATCCGGATGGATTTTGAATCCGCCCCGCACGATCGCATTGTCAGCGCGTCCCTTGATGAAGATGAATCGGTCCCGATCAATCACCGCGCGATCAGTCGTCCTCAGCCAGCTCTTGCCGGTTCCGAGTTGCGTCCCCTTCAGTTCCAGCACGCCCTCCTCGCCCGGTCTCAGGGCACGTCCGGTCTCGGGATTCACGATGCGGGCGTCCAGACTTGAATGAAGGCGTCCGGCTGCCCCTCTCTTATCGGACCAGAAAGCCTTGAAATCAGGTAAGGACCATGCGGCGACGGCCCCCGCAAATTCCGTTGCGCCATAATTTGACAGGACCGGAACACCATATTTGTCCAGGAAGGCATCGACAATGTCAGGCGAGAGCGGGGCCGTTCCACTGATAATTGCCGATAGGCTGGAAAAATGCTCACGCGGCAAATCTGCCTCGAGAAGCATGCGCAATGCGGCCGGGACGGCTGGCGCCACGTTCGGACGGTGTCGGGTGACAGCGGACACCCAGTTGTCAACCGAAAACCGCTCGACGAGGCAAATGCGACGGCCCGCCATGAGGGCACCGATCACCCCATATATGCCGCCGATATGCGTCACCGGGTTAAGTATCAATGTGGTTGATGTCCTCAACTTGACGGGCTCCGCCGGTCCGCGGCTGCGATCATGGCCCGCGATTGCCGCGAAGCTTGCATCGAACGCCTCGCGACTGAGAGGGACCCTTTTGGGCCGGCCTGTCGTGCCGCTTGTCAGCATCTCAATAGCAATACTTCCCGCCGAGTCAGCCGCTGCTGCGGCTCGCCCGGTGCGGCGTAGCTCTAGCTTCTCCAGATGGGGATGGATCTCGATCACACTCGCATCCAGCTCCGAAATCGCCTCGACAATGCCCGGTCGAGCGAGGTCCGCAGACTCAGCGATGATGACCGGCACGTCGAGTGCCACCATGTCCGGCCCGAGGATTTCATCCGGATACATTGGGTTCAGCGTCACCAGGCAACGGTCGGACGCGAGAACAGCGAGTATGGAGGCAATATGTCCAGGGCGGTTATGGAGCACCGCACCAATGCGCGCCCCCGGTCCCAGGCCCAGCATTTCAAGAATTTCCTCGATCTGTCCCACCCTGGCGGCCAGTTTGCCCCAACTGATCCAGTTTCCCTCAAAATCCACGACCTCAGATTCATGGTCCAGCGCCATCACCTGTCTTAACCGGTCTGTTATCACGGCCATTTCATGCTCTCCAATCTCTCGATCAGAAACCTACACCTATTTAACTAGGTATTCGAGCTGTCTGCCAGAAAATATGTGTCAGATATCGTCAATTGCGGTCTGAAGCGCTTTCGCCAACCAGGCTCTTGTACTGGGATCCAGTCGGCCGGTCATGGGAGGCAAGGGCAACATTGTCCGATATGTGAAAAAGCCGGATGCCACAATCATGACACGCGCGGCGCGGGCCTCAGCGCCGTCCCCCCCTAGCCAGGTTGCAAGGGGCAACACGATGCGCTGATACAGCAAGGCTTGCGCCATGTCCTGGAGCCCGGCTTCAGCTGTAGAGAAGATCAGCATGGATAGCGGATTGATCCGCCGAGGGTCCGGGCTGAGAAAGGCGTCGACAAGCTGCTCACCGAACTCGGATCGCGATCTCGGCATGAGGGGCCCGGGATCAAGGGAAGCCTCCAGTGCCGCCTCGAAGAGCTTCTTCTTGGACCCGAAATAACGACTTACCAAGGCGGGATTGGCTCCCGCCCGCTGCGTGATCTCCTTGAGGGAGGCTTCAGCATAAGGCCGCTGCGAGAAGACTTCCTGGGCTGCCGCAAGGATCGACTGACGTGTGCGTTCGGGATTCCGCTTCCTGACCTGAAGTGTCATGTTTTACCTGGTTAGATAACTATTGACTAACAAGTAAATCTGAATTTACTTACTGGCACAAGACCAAATTGGAGAAACATGATGAGCGACGCCTCCAGCAGCTTTGACCTTCCGGCTCATGTACCCGGAGAACGGGTCGTCCATTTCGATTTCTATAATGATCAACGTCTGCAGGGAGACATTCATGACGGCTTGATGGCGCTGCGCGCAGAAGCCCCGGGCATGTTCTGGACCCCCGCAAATGGGGGACATTGGGTCATTCTGGATCCGAACACGATTTCGACAATACTTCGCACGCCAAAACTGTTCTCAAGTCGGCAGCTCCAGATTCCCCCAAGACCGGACGCTCCGGTCATGATCCCCGAATCGCTCGATCCCCCAGAGCATCTGCTATACAGGCGGCTCATGATGAGCTGGTTCGAGCCACGTCAGATCGCCCATCTGAAAAGTCGCGTCGAACACTGGACCAGGCACTTCATCGCCAAGATTAAGGACCGAGGCGAATGTGAGTTCGTCGCAGATGTCGCATCCCGGATCCCCGTTGCCGTGTTCATGGAATTTGTAGGCTTTCCGCTAGACCGTCACGAGGATTTCCGCGGTCTGATCGACGGCTTGTTCCGGTCGAACGCGCCTGAAGAATCCCAGATCTATGCCATGAAAATCATGGGAGAGTTACAAACCCTGATCACAGCACGGATGGAAAAGCGCGAAGACGACCTCCTGTCGAGGCTGATCGATGCCGACTTCGAGGGACGGAATCTGACATTCGAGGAACTCATGTCGATCGGCTTCCTGCTGTTTCTCGCCGGCCTCGACACTGTCACGAATGCGATGTCGTTCGGAACGCGGCATCTCGCCCAAGACCCTGAATTTCAGGCACGTCTCCGCGCCCAGCCCGAGCATGCTGGCGAAGCGGCCGAGGAATTGCTCCGCCGATACACGTTTCCAAACTTGCCAAGGCAGGTCGCCCAGGACACCGAGCTTGAGGGGGTTGCCCTGAAGGCCGGTGACATGGTGCTCTGCGTCATCGCCATGGCCGGTCTCGACGAAACCCTGAATCCGAACGCGATGGAGGTACGGCTGGACCGAGAAAAACGTCATCACTTCGCGTTCGGCTATGGGGGACATACGTGCCTTGGCCGCCATTTGGCAAAAATGGAGCTCGAAGCCTTCTACCGGCACTGGCTCGCCGAGATTCCCGCATTTCGAATTGACCCGTCCAGACCTGTCGGCGGCGTTCGCGGCGGGTCCGTCATGGGCCTCTCCTCGCTCCACCTGTCCTGGTCCTGAAACATGCCCGCAAACACAAGAGAGACAGATCATGTCTGACATCATGGCCCCTGGCCCGGTAAAACTACGCATTGGCCACACTGATCGGGATGAAGGTTCCGGCGGAATCTACGAACATCTCAACCCGGTCACTCAGGACGTGCAGGCCACCTTTCCGCTTGCCGGCAAGAAGGAGATTGACGAGGCTGTCGAGAAAGCCGAATCCGCGCGCGAAGCCTGGCGGACCACGCCTCCGGAATCCCGCCGGGCCATGTTGCTGAAGCTGGCCGACCTGATCGAACAAAACGCCGAGGCTTTTGCCCAGCGAGGCGCGGTCGACGGCGGCACACCGCTCATCAACGGGCTGCGCATGGTGGAGACGTCTGTCGCCTGGGCCCGGTACTATGCTGGCTGGTGTGACAAGCTGTCTGGCGAACTGGTTTCAACCCTCGATACGCGGGGCGAGTTTGCCTACACAATGCCCGAGCCGAAAGGCATCGTTGGCATTATCATCACCTGGAATGGCCCGCTGATCTCACTCTGCATGAAGGTTGTTCCCGCCCTGGCTGCGGGCAATTGCTGTGTGATCAAGCCAGCAGAGCTAACCCCTTTTGCCCCTGATCTCTTTGCTACGCTGTGCCGTGAGGCAGGGATACCAGACGGTGTGGTCTCCATCCTTCCTGGCACGGGGGAAGCCGGTCAGGCGCTTGTCGCCCACCCGAAAGTATCCCTGATCTCTTTTACCGGCGGTCCTGTCACCGCGCGCAAGATCATGATGAGCTGTGCCCAACACATCAAGCCATCGATCATGGAGCTGGGCGGAAAATCCGCCTCCCTGCTGTTTCCCGATGTCGATATCCAGGCAGCCTGTCAGCGCGCGATATTCTGGACCATCGGCATTATGGCCGGTCAGGGCTGCGCCCTTCCTACCCGTCTCCTTGTTCACGAGGATATCTTTGACGAGACATTGGAAACCCTCAAGGCCATCGCCTCCCAGTTCAAGGTCGGAGACCCGTTTGAAGCAGGCGTCCTCGTGGGCCCGGTCATCAACTCCGCCGCCCGCGACCGGATCATGGCCATGCTCGAAACTGTCAAATCCAATGGGGACGGCAGGATCGTCATGGGCGGCAATCTCTGCGGTGGCACCCTGGCGGGCGGTAACTTCATTGAACCGACAATCATCACGGACGCGCCAATCGACAGCGAGATTTCCCAGAACGAAATATTTGGTCCCGTTCTGCTCGTGAACCGGTTCAAGGATGAGGATGACGCGGTCAACATGGCAAACGCCACAGCTTATGGGCTGGCCGCATACATTCAGACCAATGATCTGACACGCGCCCACCGCCTGTCGGAGCGACTGGTGTCCGGGGGGGTCTACATAAATGGCGCAACCCAGATCAATCCGCACACCCCCTTTGGCGGCGTCGGCATCTCAGGCTTCGGCAAGGAGGGCGGCCGCGCCGGCATAGATGCCTACCTGAACTACAAGACCGTCGTGATCGCAAACAACTAGACCTGCGCCCAAGATCATGATGTTCGCCCCCCGGACCCTGACCTGTATGACAGCCCGCGCGATCAGCACATCGGGGGCTTCAGGCGGGGGTGAACGGTTCCTTGGCGATTTTGCCCATGCCTGGCGCGAATATCATGGTGCTAAGCGCGTCATGTTCGGACTGGCCAGCGTCTTTTCCGGTGGCCAGTTTTCCTTCGCCTTCCCTTTCATCACGACTTTCCAGCCAAACATATCCGTCCGGAATCTGCAGGCCGGAGCGACCCATTCACACAATGAAGGATAAAATTGCTATGTCATTTTCTCTCGATCAGTTTCGCCTGGACGGACAGGTCGCCATTGTTACGGGCGCCGGTGGCCGTGGAAACTCCATTGGCCGGGCCTATGCACTCGGCCTGTCCAGAGCTGGCGCAAAAGTCGTCGTCGCCGACCTGAATGAAGACGGCGCAAACCGGGTTGCCAATGAAATCCGGAGTGCGGGCCGAGAGGCGCTCGCCGTCCGGGTCGACATCACCGATCGCCCAAGCGTCGACGCCATGGTCGCCGAAACAAAGGCAAGCTTTGGCGGCGTCGACATACTCGTGAACAATGCGGCCCTGATGGTGGAGATCGTGTCGACTCCCGCCATGCAGATTGACCTTGAATCATGGAACAAGGCAATCGCCGTCAATCTGACCGGCGCCCTGAACTGCTCCCAGGCCGTTGCCCCTCTCATGTCCGAGCGCGGTGGCGGACGGATCGTCAACCAGGTATCAGGCGGCGCCTTCCCTGCACAGACAGTGTATGGCGTGACGAAGATTGCCCTGGTTGGCCTGACAACAACCCTTTCGCGCGAACTGGGCGCTCAGAATATCACCGTGAATGCGATCGCACCCGGCAATACGATGTCAGATGCCGGTGCGGCGCTGACGCCGGACGACGCGCCCTTCGTGAAAATGCTGGAGGGCATGGTGACCCTCCGCCTGCGCGGCGAGCCCGACGAACTTGTGGGCGCCCTTCTTCTGCTGGTGTCACCAGCTGGCAGCTGGATTTCAGGTCAGGTCCTGCATGTCGATGGGGGCTGGATCCTTCGCCCCTGACAAGCAGATGCGCTAGACCGCGCGATCTGACCGGTCGACGCCAAGGTGGGCTCCGCAAACATAGGCGGCATACTCGCTCACAAGATAGGCGGCGAGCGCGCCAAGTGCGCGCAGCTTTTCCCGTGCCCCGCCCGTCACATAGGTTGTCCCGATGGCATTTGCCCGCACTCGCGGACCAGCCAGAGTCTTGAGTGCGACTGCCATATCCGCGCCAACAGGTTCGATCAGCAAGATCGTCCCTTTCAGATTTGCCTCCGCCAGATACTGCGTGAAAGCCTCACCATAAGCCCTGGCGGCGATATCCTGATTCCCGGATGCATGCAGAACAATGGTTACCGGATCTCTGGCGGCCCTCTGGGCTGTTTCAAGAGCCGCCAGGGCTTCTGCTGCATTCTCCGTAAGCGGCCCGCGTGCGATCGTTGCGCCGGCTGCCGCAAGCTCATGCGCGGCAGCCTCCACGCCCGCACCGGTCCCGACGACGAGACACACCGGATCATCCAGCCAACTCGGCACGGTGCGGCTCATGACGCTCCTCCATCAAGCCGAAGCAGCTGACCATCCATTTCACGCGCATAGGGAGAACACAGGAAGGCTACCGCCCAGCCAAGCTCAAAAAGACCGCCGGCGCGTCCAACAGGACCATTGGCACCCACACCAAGATCCACCTCGACCGCATTCAGCCGGACATTACCCGCCAGTTGCTCAAGCCGCGTCGCCATCCCTCCCGGTTTAGACACAAACACGCACGACCGCTTCCTGGGGGCAACAGGAGGGGCATTTGCCAGAGTCTGCAGGTACAATGAAACTGTTTTCTCTTCGACATCGATCGATATGAGATGGTCAACCGCTCCGACACGGTCATTGACCTCATCGAAAACGGGGGCCACCGGGCTGTCCCAGCTTGCGGCCATGGTCTTCCCGCCATACCCTGCGGCGATACCGGTTATCCGCTTCGCCGATGACATATCCGGGCCGACCGCAACAATGGCAGCGCCCACAGAGGCGAATGCATCGGCAACTGCCTGAGCCCTTTCGCTCCCATCCGACAGGATCATTACAACATCTTCGGAATAAACGGCATCCGGCAGGAAATTCCTGTCCGGTCCGAAGGCAGGCGGGTCAAGTTTCAGAACGTGTTCACTCATTGTCAGGGATCCCCCTTGTGATCAACTCTTGCCGCTAGAGACCGCGTGCAATGAGCACTTTCATGATCTCATTCGATCCGCCATAGATTTTCTGGATGCGGGAATTGCGGAATTGTCGGGCGATCGGATACTCATTCACATAGCCATACCCGCCATGGAGTTGAAGACACTCGTCAACAATTTCCCATTCAGTGTCGGTCACCCACATTTTTGCGATAGCCGACGTATCATTGTCGAGCGTTCCATCGATCGCCTTTTGGATGCAGTCATTGATGAATGTGCGCCCAACAACCGCCTTGGCCTTGCAATCTGCCAGCTTGAATTGCGTGTTCTGGAAATCGAAGACCGGCTGGCCAAAGGCCTTGCGCTCCTTGGTATAATCAATCGTCCAGTTGATTGCCTTCTCCATCGCAATGACGGAATTGACTGCAATGATGAGCCGTTCACGGGGCAGTTCGGCCATGAGCTGGAAGAAGCCTTTTCCTTCCACGCCCCCAAGCAGATTGTCGGCAGGTACAAACACATCGTCAAAGAAGAGTTCGGATGTGTCCTGAGCCTCATGCCCGATCTTGTCCAGCTTCTTGCCTCTCCGAAAACCTTCCAGACCATCGGTCTCGACCACCAGCAAGGAGACGCCCCGCGCGCCCTTGCCGGGATCAGTCTTGCATACGACCACGATGAAATCGGCGATCTGCCCGTTGGAAATAAAGGTCTTGGATCCATTGAGCCGGTACCCATTCCCCTCGCGGACAGCTGTTGTGCGGATCGCCTGCAGATCTGAGCCCGCGCCTGGCTCACTCATTGCAATTGCACAGACCCGGTCGCCCGCGACCAGTTTCGGCAGCCAGCGCTGCTTCTGCTCCTGTGTGCCATGCAACTGGATATACGGCGTGACAATGACATTGTGCAGCGTGATCGCAAACCCTTCGAGACCCAGCCTCTGACAGGTTTCGCACAACACAATATCGTGCCGGAAATCGCCCCCTGGCCCCCCAAATTCTTCGGGCACGCTGACTCCCAGAAATCCCGCTTCACCCACCTCTTTCCAGAACGTGCGCTCTACCTGGCCGTCTCCGACCCATTTTTCCACGCGCTCTGGTGGAGCCGCCCGGGAGAAGAATTTGTGCGCGGCGTCTGCGAACATGCGGATTTCCTCATCCTGCATGAACGCCGCTTCGGGTAGTCTGAGATCGCTCATTCCAGTGTCGCCTTGCTATTGTGCCTTGGCGCCTCGTATGGTCGCCCAGGACAAATGAAAGCACACCTAGTTACATAACTCAATGCGATGTGAGGATACAAATCCCCGACCGATGACCGCCTCCGCGTCCAGAGCGCTAATCCGGCATCATTGCGGGTCAGAATCCTGGCAGATCAGAGATCTGCAACAGGGCCCATGCTTGAAAGAGACGCCCCCTCAATCGCCCAGGGTGTCGCAGACAGGGAGTCCCGGAACAGCCGGTTCACCCCGTCTGGAGGTTCCGGCTGGCCCCGGGGCAATCATGCAGGAACGGCCCGGCTAATAGGCATTGATGGCGTCAACGACCCGTTCGCCTTCGCCAGCCCGCGCCCAGGAGGCATGGGCGTTCTTCAAATGGAGGCGCCAATGAGCGACGGCGGCCTCTTCTTCCTTGTCCGAGATCAGTTTGATAAGTTTACGATAGGATTTGATGGCACTGTTCAGCCGCTTCTTGCGGGCCTCCGCCTCGACCGGGTCACGACGCATGACATCCGCCTTATGATTGGCCATAAGATCCTGAAGCAGCTGTGTGATCAGGGTCAGCGTCTTGTTGCCGGTCAATTTGACCAGCAGGCTGTGAAATTCCGCGACCCCCCGCGTGAACGCATTGATCCGTTCCTCTTCGATCAGGGTGATAAGGTATTCGCAATGCTTGTTCAGGGCTTCAACTGCCGCTTTGTTGTTGCGCATCCTGCACAGTGTCCGCACCGTGAACGGCTCGGTTGCCATCTGCGACGCGTAAAGGTCAGCAATCGTCGTGCCCTGGGATTGCAGTATATATCCGGCATAGCGCGCAGCCACCTCGACCCGAGGCTGATGGACCTGTGCGCCAGATCGTGATCCGCGGGTTACGCTGATGAATTTTTCGGCCTCCAGAATGCGAAAGGCTTCGCGCAGCGTTGGACGGGAGACGCCAAGGGTCTCCATGAGCTGACCTTCGGGCGGCAGCGTGTCGCCTTCTACAAGTTCGCCCCGGACAATCTGGGCGCGTATCTGGTCGGCAACCACTTCCGACGTCTTGGGCGTGCGGATACGCGGGACTGCACCGGTCTGGGCTCGCGCCGGGCTTTTAACAGCCTTGATCTTTGTGGCCATATCTTTCTTTCCTTGCGGCAAGGCGCGCTGAGTGGACGACATGCTTTCCGTTCCATGGCATAAAATGTATAACTAGGTGTAACATCTTACCCTGACGTTTGCCAGTTCTTCGGCATCAGGCCGATTGATGAAAAGGAAACCCCATGTCGCATCCCCGACAGCATGCCGCAGAATTTGCAGAGCGCCCCGCCATAATCATGGCCGAGAGCGGCGCGATTTTGACTTATGGCGAAATGGAAGCAAAAGCAAACCAATTGGCCCATCTTCTCCGCGATCTCGGCCTGGAAGCCGGCGCCACCATCGCCATCCTGCTCAAGAATTGTCCGGACTATTTTTCGATATATTGGGCGGCACAGCGTATCGGACTCTATATCGCGCCAATATCCACAGCCTTCACTGCACAGGAAGCCGCCTATATTCTGGCTGACAGCGGTGCCCGCATTCTGTTTATCAGTGAACGGGTGCCGCACGCACGCGCCCTGGTCGAAGACGGGCTTCCAGACTCTGTAGAGCATGTCTTTTCAATCGATGGGGCCCTCCCCGGTAGCCGGAACTGGAATGAGGCCATGGCGAGCCTTCCATCGACACCCCTAATCAATGAAACTGCCGGCTTTCACATGGTGTATTCCTCGGGCACGACCGGAAAGCCAAAGGGTATCCGTCAACCCTTGTCAGGCGGTCCCGCCACGGCGCCCCATCCGCTTGCTGATCGGGCACGAGACAATTATGGAATAGGACCAGATTCAGTTTATCTAAGTCCCTCACCCTTATACCACACAGCCCCGCTGGCCTTCTCCACCTCGTGTCATCGTCTTGGCGCCACAGTCATTGTCATGGAGCGATTTACGCCGGAAGGGGCGTTAGCGGTCATACAACGCCACGGTGTCACCATCACCCAGATGGTGCCTACAATGTTTGTCCGCATACTTCGCATGCCGGCTGCAGAAAGACTTGGTTATGATATAGGGAGTCTCAAGACGGTTATTCATGCCGCCGCACCTTGCCCGGTCGACATAAAACGCCAGATGATCGACTGGCTCGGCCCGATCCTGCTCGAATATTATGGCGGGTCCGAAGGCAATGGCTCCACTTCGATCACATCGGAAGAGTGGCTCCAGAAGCCAGGCTCGGTCGGCAAGGCCAATTGGGGGACCATTCACATCTGTTCCGATGCCGGGGAAGAATTGTCGGCCGGTGAACAAGGCCTGGTCTATTTCGAAGGTGGATGGGACTTCAAATATCTCAATGATGAGAAAAAGACTCGCGATGCCCGCCATCCCCTTCACCCGGGATGGTCCACATTGGGAGATGTCGGCTATCTCGACGAGGACGGCTACCTGTTCCTGACCGACCGCAAATCCTTCATGATCATTTCCGGGGGTGTGAACATCTATCCTCAGGAAATTGAGGACCGCCTGATCTCACATCCCGGCGTGCTTGATGCCGCCGTAATTGGCGTACCCGATTCGGAAATGGGGGAGGAGGTGAAGGCGGTGGTCCAGCCCCTGAATCCGGATGATGCCACTATCGCATTTGCTGACGAACTCATTGCATGGTGCCGTTCCAGCCTGTCTTCCATCAAGTGCCCCCGATCGGTCGACTTTGTAGAATCGCTTCCCCGCGGTGACAACGGAAAACTCTACAAACGACAAATTCGCAAACGATACTGGCCAGCAGATGCACCGTCCATTCAATGAATTGAAACGAGGTGACTCCAAATGACCATCACACCCTTCCACCCCGCCCTCACCGCAGGCCGCTTGGTCATCATCACCGGCGGCGCCAGCGGCATCGGCCTTGCCGCCGCACACCGGTTCAAGGAACTCGGACTCAAAGTCTGCGTCCTTGATCGCAACCTGTCGTCCCTTGATTTCGAAGAGCACGGTTTCATCGTCCATGAACAGGACATTTCAGACGCGCGATCCGTCAACGCGCTTGCCGCATCCCTCATTGCGGAACACGGACCGCCTGCCGTCCTGATGAACAATGCAGGCATCGGCGGTGGCGGCGACATCCTCGGCGATCTCGAGGCGTGGGAGGCTGTCATCGGCGTCAATCTGATGGGCATGGTTCTTGGCCTGAAAGCCTACCTGCCGGCCATGCTGGCGAGCGACCAACCCGGCCTCATCATCAACACAGGTTCCAAGCAGGGCATTACCCAGCCGCCCGGAAACACCGCCTATAATGTCAGCAAGTCCGGCGTGAAAGCCCTCACCGAAGGCCTCGCCCATACGCTGCGGGAAAAGGCCGGCAGCCGCATCACTGCCCACCTCCTGATCCCCGGCTTCACCTATACCGGCATGATCGCCCGGCATATACCGACCCCACCCCCCGGCGCGTGGTCATCGGAGCAAGTCGTGGATTTCATGATGCCATCGCTTGGCCGCGGCGACTTCTACATCCTCTGCCCCGACAATGAGACGCCACGCGAAACAGACGAGAAACGCATTCTCTGGACTGCCGGCGACATCGTCGAAAATCGCCCCGCCCTGTCACGCTGGCACCCGGACTACAAGGATGCGTTCGACGCCTTCATGGCGGACTGACCCCCCAGCAACGCACACGCCCGCACCATTTGCGGGCGCGGCATGTCATGACCAGCGCCTCAGGCGTCAACCAGCGCACGGGCCCGATCCGCCACCTTTCCCTCCAGATTTGCGTGCTTGAACAGTTTGGCCGCATTGCCGCCAAGGATGGCCACGAAGTCTTCCATCGTGGCGTCGGCATTCTCTGTCATCATCCGGTCGACCACCTTGCCCGAGAACGGAAACGTGCCTTCCGAGTGCGGATAGTCCGTCGCAAACAGAAGTGCGCCAATGCCAACTCCCTTGCGGGTCGCAACCGACCCGACATCGTTCTGCAGGGCACAATGAACCTGGTCCCGGATGATCTGGCTCGGCACGCGCGACAGTTTCGGATGGATGATCGGCGCGTGGCCGTGATAGATTTCATCCATCCGTTCGGCCAGCCCCCACAGCCAACCTGCGGAATGTTCGGCAAACAGGATATGCGCCTTCGGGTTACGGTCCAGCACGCCGCCGCCGACCAATTGGGCAATGATGTCCACCGCGTCATTCATCTGGCGCGTATAGTTGAATATGCCCGATCCCGGCCCCTTCAGGGCGCGGATATTCACCTCGCCGACCCCGGTATGGAACACGAGCGGGATGCTGTTTTCGCCCGCGAAGGCAAAGATCGGATCCCAGCGCGCATCATTGTAATTGTTGAGCCCTTCCCAAAGGCAAAAGGCTGCATACCCCATCGCCGCCGTCCGCTTGCACTCGGCCAGCGCATCGTCGAAATCTACGCAGGGGATCATCGCTGCGGGCACCAGGCGGCCCTCGGATGCCTGGCAATAGTCCCAGGCCCAGTCATTGTAGACTTGGCAGGCCACACGCTGGCCCTCCCGGTCGGCAATGCGCGGCAACATCAAACCGAGAGACGGGAAGACAAGCTCTGCATCGACGCCGTCACGGTCCATGTCCTGGAAACGCAGCTCAAGGTCGCGGGCGCCAAGACGCCTTGTATCCACGACACAATCGCTCTGGAAATTGTCCTTGGCGTCCGTGCATGACCGGTCTTGGTCCGCGTCGGCCTGCGCCGAGAAGGAAGCGTCGTTCTGCCCGGTCTTGTGGGTGTGGAAATTTGCCTTCACCTTCAGGATCACCTGGTCGCCGATACTTACGGTCCGATAGTCGCCGTCCTTTTCGCCATGAATGGCAAACTGGCTGAGATGTGCTGGCATGTTCTTGGTAAAAAGGTCTGCGGGCTCCGCAATATGGGCATCGCAGCTGAAGAGAAATGGTTTCATCGTGTCCTCCCTGAAGGCGTCCTGCTGGTCCAAAGTCCAGTCACGACGCTACAGGCAGGAACCACTCAAAACTATCCGGTAGATTACTTATTCGGTACCTTTATGGGGCTTTTTGCTAGTTCTCCTCACCCCGCAGGACATTTTTCGTCCATAACAGGAACCCGTTATGATCTCGCGTGCATGCCCGCCAATCGCTTGTCCAGGATGGCATCGGCCTCGCTGATGATCCGGTCGATCAGGTCCTGCACGGTCGGGATATCGTGGATCAGGCCCTGCACCATGCTGGCCCAGAACACGCCCTTGGAGAGGTCACCGGTCTGCAGCAATTCCCGCCCTGCCGTGCCGGCCACCAGATCCGCCACGTCCTTGAACTTGGCATCCGGTTCGGCCAGCCGCCGCGCCACTTCGTCGGAGACCTCGCTCTTGCCGACCCGCGCCGTATTCTTGAAATTGCGGAAGATCAGGTGCGTGCCGCGCTCGTCATTGTCGACATAGGCCTGTTTTACATTGGGGTGGATCTGCGCTTCCTGCGTGGCGCAAAAACGCGTGCCCATATTGATCCCCTCGGCGCCCAGCGCCAGTGCCGCGACAAGGCCGCGTCCGTCGCCGAAACCGCCCGAAGCGATCATCGGAATCTTCACCTGGTCCGCTGCGCACGGGATCAGCACCAGGCCCGGAATGTCGTCCTCACCCGGATGGCCGGCGCACTCGAACCCGTCGATCGAGATCGCGTCAACGCCCTTGCGTTCGGCCGACGCCGAATGGCGGACCGAGGTACACTTGTGCAGGATGCGAATGCCGTGCGGCTTCATCATCTCCCAGAACTCGGCCACCGCCGACGTCCCGGCCGTTTCGACAATCGTGACGCCGCCATCAATGATGGCTTTCACATATCCGGCATAATCCGGTGAGTTCATGGTCGGGAACACGGTCAGGTTCACCCCGAACGGCTTGTCCGTCATGCTGCGGCAGCGCTCAATCTCCTCACGCAGCGCCTGTGGCGAAGGCTGGGTCAGGGCCGTCAACAGTCCCAACCCGCCCGCATTCGATACAGCCGAGGCCAGTTCGGCAACGCCCACGCTCTGCATACCGCCCTGGACAATCGGATGTTCGATATCCAGCAATTCGGTGATACGTGTCTTGAAGGCCATGAGCGACTTCCCTTATTGTCAGGTCTAGTTATATTACTAGGTTATAGACATGATGTGCGAAAGAGGCGAGGCCTTGTCAATCAGGATCAACCGTTTCCGCCTCCGCCTGCCTCTCATGGCTGCGCCCATGTCCATTGCCTCGAACGTCCCGCTGGTTGCCGCCTGTAGCCGCGCTGGCATCATGGGCTGCTTTCCCACCCACAATGCCAACCGCGATGGCGGTCTGGCCAGCTGGATCACTCGAATAGACACCGCCCGGCAGATCTTTGCCGACGAAGGCGGCCTGCCTGCACCCTTTGCTGTCAACCTCAATGTCTCCCGCAAAAAGCCTGCCGAAACGCTGGCCAACGAACTCGCCATCTGCCGCGAGGCACGGCTGCCTGTCATCACAACCAATGCTGGCAACCCGGCAGAGGTCGTGAAACAGGTGCATGACTGGGGCGGCATAGTTATCCATGACGCCACAACGATGGAACAGGCCGAAAAAGCCGTTGCCGCCGGTGTCGATGGCCTGATGCTGGTCTGCGCTGGCGCTGGCGGCCTGGGCGGACTGCTGACGCCCTTTGCCTTCGTTCCCAAGGTGCGCCGCTTCTTCGACGGCATCATCCAGCTCGCAGGCGGCGTCGCCAGCGGCGAAGGCATCGCCGCGGCTGAACTCCTCGGCGCCGACATGGTCTGCATGGGCACCCGCTTCATCGCCACCGAAGACTCGGGCACCGTCCCCGGCCACAAGCAGATGCTCACGGACGTGTCCCTGAGCGATGTGCTCTGGACCGACGCCATCTGCGGCATCAATGCCAACTTCCTGCGCCCTTCTATCGTGGCGAACCAGCTCGATCCCGACCACTTGCCACCCCCTTCCCCCACCGGTCGCCCCACCCTCCCCGCCCACATCAAACCCTGGAGCATGGTTTGGTCCGGCGGCCACAGCGCCGCCCTGATCGATAGCGTGCCGAGCGTCGCAGGCCTCGTGGACGAACTGGAACGGGACTATCTCGCCGCCCGGAAAAGCTGGACAAGATAAACTTGTCCCACCCTTGGCCTGCTGTCGGATAATGGACGCATGTCAGATGCGCCGCCCGATCCCCTGTTCACCCGCGTGACCGCCATGGTCACAGAATTCATCGACTGGATCGGCGGCCGCACAATTCTCACCATGCCCCGCTATTTCTACAGGAAAGCCAACCGGCACCTTCGCCTCATAGAGGATATGGTGCGCGGTGCGCTCTATATTCTCTCGCTCGACCTCATGATCGAACCGCAGGCACCCAAACCGGTCGCACCGAAGCCTTCCTGCGCCGCATCGCACGGATCGTGGCCGCCCTCGCCGAACCGCTCGCCCACGCACGGCGCATGGCGCTCTTCCTGGCGAAACCCGAAACACCGCCGAAACCACCACCACGCCCAAAGAGCCAACTACGCCCGCCATCGTTTCGCATTGCCGTGGCCCCGCGCAGCATCCTGTCGCTACAGCCGGGCTGGCCGCCCGGCTAGGCGCATTTGAAATCGAATGGAGAAACAGCCGCCATGCCCCGCATGCGCGGTTGGACGTGCTGGCCAGAACGAGGGTGGGATCTGCCTACCAGCCGCCCATGTCAGCTGCCCGCGCACGGTGTACCGACGGGCTGCCCAGTATGGCGCGATCAAATACCGACCGCCGGAACCAGACATTCAGTCCGTACTCCCAAGTATACCCAATACCGCCATGCGCCGCGATTGCATCGCGCGCCACTTGCGTGAACCGGTCGCAGATATGCGCCTTGGCGATCGCGGCGGCCCGCGAGGCATCCGGCAACTCACTGTCCCACGCATAGGCGGCATACCAGAGCAGGCCGCGTGACGGTTCCGCATTCAGGGCCATCGTCGCCAGCTGGTGTTTCAGCGCCTGAAAGCGCGCAATCTGCTGACCGAATTGCTGACGCTCCTGCGCATACTCCACCGAGAGGTCCGTGCAATGCTGCATACCGCCAAGGGCATCGGCGGCCACCAGGATCAGCGCCGCATCGAAGATGCGCTGCACCATCGGGTCGCCAGCCTCAAACAGGATCTCCGCTTTCGCGCCCTTGAACACGACGCTGGATGCCGGACGTGTCCGGTCGGTTGAAGCGATGGGAGTCACCTCCATCCCGTCGCCAGGGTGAACCAGCGCCAGCGCGCCGCCTTTCAATCCGACGAGCAGCGCTCCTGCACTCCCCGCCGACGGCACGAACCGAACCTCACCCTCGGCTTTTCCGTCCCGGATCTCGACCGTCCAGCTCTCCGGAAGCCAGTCGCCCCCAAAGGCAAAACTCGCCACCCTCTCGCCCCTCGCCACGCCGGGCAGCATTGCCTCACGCGCCGCCGCATTGCCTGTCTTTGAAAGCGCCAGCGCCGTGAGAATCTGTCCGATCAGAGGCCCCGGCGCTGCGCCGCGCCCAAGCGCCTCGACCGAGATCGCGGCTTCGAGCAGGCCAAGCCCGCTGCCACCAGCTTCCTCGTCGAGCATCAACCCGGCCAGGCCAAGCTCCATCAGCGCAGTCCAGCTCGCCGGTTCGAAATCAGTGTCATCATCCAGGAACGCCATCAGCGCCTCGCGAGGCAACGCAGCCTGCAACGCACCAAAAACCGTGTCCTGAATGGCGATCTGGTCGCTATCGAGATGGAATCTCATTTGCCCTTCTCCATCGCCAGGTCACGCGGCAGACCGAGGCCCCGCTCTGCAATGATATTGCGCTGGATGTTCGTCGTGCCGCCGGCAATCGAATTGCCCAGTGAGCCCATGATCTGGTCCAGCCATTTCTCGGGCCCGCGCCCACGCGTGCCCGCCGGGGCCGGCTCGATGAGCGCCTCGTCGCCGAGAATGTCCTGCGCCGTCAGGGCCATGTCATGGCCGATCTCGGTCAGCAGCAGCTTCATCATCAGCGTGATGTTCCCGGCATTGTTCCCGGAAATCGCATTCGACATGATCCGGTAGCTGGAATACCGATGGGCCATCACCCAGCCCTCTATCCTGCCCAGCGCTTCACGGATCAGCGGGTCTTCGATGGACGGCTTGCCATTGCGATGAACCTCCTTGGCCAGATCCACGAGCTTGTTGAATTGGCTGCCGAGCCCTGCGGCCGAACCGATGCTGGCCCGCTCATGCTTCAGGGTTGTGCGCGAGACATTCCAGCCTTCGCCACGTTCGCCGACAATCCAGTCGGCCGGCGTTTCGGCATTGTCAAAGAAGAATTCGTAGAAGCCGCTCTCCCCCGTCATCTGCCGGATAGGGCGCCGCGTGATGCCGGGCTGATCGAGATCGATCAGGAGGTAGGAAATGCCGTCATGCTTCCCTGCGTCCGGCTCGGTCCGGATGAGGGCGAACATGTGGGTCGCCTTGCTGCCCTGGCTCGTCCAGATTTTCTGACCATTGAGGATCCATCTGCCGTCCTTCAATTCGCCCCGGGTACGGACCGAGGCGAGGTCAGACCCGGTGCCCGGCTCGGAATAGCCTTGTCCCCAGACATACTCGCCGGCCATGGTCGGCCGGATGAACCGGTCTTTCTGCGCCTGTGTCCCGCGCTCCAGCAAGGTCGGCACGAGCATGTTCATGCCATTTCCGCTTACTTCCATCGGCGCATGGGCGCGGGCGAATTCCTCGCGGATCACCTGTGCTGTGATCACGTCAGGCGCCTGCTCAGAACCGCCGAATTCCTTCGGGATACCGCGATAGAGATAGCCCGCTTCGGTCGCCTTCTGGCGGAATGCCGAGACATAGGCGCCCATGGCTCCTCGCTCGACGCCTTTCGGCGCCCAATTCTCCTTCAGAAAGGTCCGCACATGCTTGCGGAAGGCTTCCGCCTCTGCGCCATATGTCAGGTCCATCCGCTCAGCCCTCGCCCTTGTCTTTCATCGCCTTGAAGATACGGCCAGCGGCCTGCGTGGAGAGCCCCATATACAGGCTCTCCTGGTCGAGGTGCTGTTCGAACACGCCGTCCTCCGCATTGTTGAGATTGGCTTTCATGTAGCGCCAGCCCATACGCGGCCCCGCCGCGAGGCGTTTCGCCACGTTCAGCGTCTCGTCCCGCAATATCTCATCAGGGAACAGGCGGGTATACAGACCGAACGCCAGCGCCGCTTTCGCCTCCAGTCTTTCGCCCAGGAAGAACAATTCGCGCGCCTTGGCCGTGCCGAGGATTTTCGTCCAGAACCAGGTCGAGCCGAAATCTCCGCTGCCGCCGATCCGGTCGAACGCCGACAGGAAGGTTGCCGATTCGCCAGCCAGTCGCAGATCACACGCCCCGGCAATACCGATGCCCGCGCCCGCCACCGGCCCGTTTATCATCGCAATGGTCGGCTTGCCCATCTCGTGCAACAGTCGCGCCGTTTCCATGTGAGACCGGAGCCGCACATGGCCCTGCTCGGTCGGTCCGCCCCCTTCCGGCGTTACCTCCGCCGGCGCACGATTGCCTTTCAGGTCCCCGCCGGAGCAAAATCCCCGGCCTGCGCCCGTCATGACAACGCAGCCGACCGTCTCATCCTTCGCTGCGTCCGCTACCGCCACGGCGAGCGGGGCCATGATGGAATCATTGAGCGCATTCAGCCGCTCCGGCCGGTTCAGCGTGATGATCCGGACATTGCCGGTATCCTCGACAAGGACGGTCGCTTCCTTGCTCATTTTCTCGAGAGCTCCCAGTGACGCGCCATCATGCGCGCAGCTTCCTCGGCAAGTTCCGCTGGCACTTCGGGATACATCGCCATGATGCCTTTCCTGGGCAGCGCAATTGTTGCTGTCGACTTGACGGTCACCTCTTCGCGCTGGTTGACGAACTGCACGCTGACATCAATCAGTGCCTGACCGTTCTCTTCGCGCTTGCCGACGACTTCGCCGGTGATGAACTGGGTATCCCCCATATAGTTGAATTTGCGGATTTCATCATGGACATGGGTAATGATACCCTCATCCCCTGCCCAGTCTTGCAGGTAATGGAACAGGTAGTTTTCCCGCATGACGCCGTAATCATATGCCATCGGATTGCCGATCGCCTGCGCCCAGAGCGGATCCCAGTGCAGGCGCTGGGCCACATCCGGAATGCCCTGCTCATTCTTCACATAGAAGGGCGCAATCCGTTTCCGGTTCTTGTAGGCCATACGCCCGACGGTCGGAGCATAAGGCACGAATCCGTAGCCGCCGGAATGAAAGCAGATGACATCGGTCACGGTCAACGGCCCCTTGGCCATCTTGCCAAGGTCATCGCCCACATTGACATCATCCCAGATGCGGGCTTCACCGCCACGCACCTGCTCCTGCTCATACACCGCATCGATCGCGGCGATATCCTCATCAGTATAGGTGGCTGGCTCGATCTGGCTGTACTTGCCCTTTTTCTTGGCTGTCTTCCGCTCCGTCAGGATTCGGAGGATACGGTAGACGGCCACGACTTCAGCATTCTGATTGACCTTGACATCCTTCCGGACACAGATAACGGAACGTCCGCCAAATTCCGAATTCTTGACCTCGCAGGTTTCATCGCCATTGTAGGAATAGATCGTGTCGCCAGGCCTCATCGGGCGATAGAAGTCCCATTTCGATCCGGAGACAAAGACATGGATACCCCGGAACAGTGACTTTCTTAGCTTCTTGATATGATCCGGAGTCGGATCTCCCTTCATGGGGGAATTGACCGAGCCGATCATCATGCCGGGCGCAATGACGCCGCCCCAACGAGTCCCCTGCGCATATTCCGGATCGCAGAACAGAGGATTGTCGTCGCCGCACCCATGGGACCAGTTACGAATATTGTCCACGGTTGCGGTCTGATTGTATTCACGGTGCCTGGAGGGCGACATGAAGCCCAGCAATTTCTGCTGACGCTCGATGTCCTCGTCGGTAATTTCATAGTCAGTGGCTTTTTGCCACTCTTCGCTTTCAAGAATTTCCGACTTGCTGTTGGCCATGATGGGCCTCCCTGTTTATGGTTGAACCGGCTCACTCTCGGCCGAAATGAACATCTCTCTCACACCGGGCAAGGAAGGCTTCATGGAGGGGGTGCGCGGAACATCTTCGACAATCTTCCAGCGCACAGGAACCTGATAGGCAGTCAGGTGCTCCTTACCGAAGGCCTTGAGCTCGGCGTCAGTGGGAACCGCCACACCCTTCTTCAGCATGACAGCGCATACCGGCACGGCCCCGAGGCGGCGGTCGGGTATGCCAACCACGACGGCCTCGCGGATGGCGGGATGTTTTTCCAGACTCGAAGCCACATCGTCCGGATGAACCTTGAATCCTCCGCGGATGATCGCATTGTCAGCCCGCCCCTTGATGAACAGGAACCCCGCTTCATCGATGACGGCCCGGTCCGTTGTTCTCAGCCATTCATCGCCATTGCCGAACTGACGCGCCTTCATTTCAAGCACGCCTTCCTCGCCAGGCGGCAGGACCTCACCAGTGTCCGGATGCACCACACGCCCCGTCACGCCCGGCTGGAACCGCCCGACACTGCCGGGTTTTTCCTTGTAGTATTTTCGGAATGCCCCAAGCGACCACCCCGCAACGGCACCGGAAAACTCGGTGGCCCCGTAATTCTGCAAGACAGGCAGGTCATACTTGTCCAGGAATTCCTGAGTAATGGCGGGATCAAGCGGCTGGGCGCCCGTACGTATGGCCTTGAGGCTTGAAAACACGTCGCTTGGCAAATCCGCATCCAGGATCATCCGCAGGCCTGTTGGCACCGCGCCGGCAACGACCGGCCGATGGCGGGTGACCGCACCGGCCCAGGATTCCACAGAGAATTTCTCCACGATGCAGAGCTTGCGCCCGCCAAGAATGGTGTTCAGCGCCCCCCAGAGTCCACCTATGTGGGCCATCGGATTGGTCAGCAACTGCACGCCCCTGCGCAATCTGGGAGGATCGTCGGGCGCGCGATCCTTCTCATAGGACATTGCAGAGCGAAAACTCTCTACGAACGCATCCCGCTTGAGCGGCACACGTTTGGGGGTCCCCGTCGTGCCGCTGGTCAGCATTTCGATAATGACACCTGGCTGGGTGTAGACGATATCCTTGCCGGAAATCCTGTCGAAGTCCGGTTTCAGTCGAGCGCCTTGCAAGACCGGATGCGTTTCAATGATGGCACTTCCTGCCTGCTCCAGAACGGGCAGGATGCCCGGGCGGTCGAGATCCGTCTGAGTACCAATCACAACAGGAAGGTTCAGCCTTGCGAGATCTGCGCGGATCTTGTCTTCCGGAAGCATCGGATTGATCGAAACCATCACTCCATCCACACCGACTGCGCTCAATATGGCGGCAAGCACGTCGGGATGATTTCGGACAAAGACGCCGATACGCGCGCCCTCTCCGAGTCCGAGCGCTTGCAGCTGCGACTGTATGTTCCGAATGGTCCGGGCAAGATCGCCCCAAGTGTACCATTGCCCCTCGAAATCAATCACATTCTCAGTGGGATCGATGTCGAGGACACCGTTCAGCAAGCCCGAAAGAAATGACATGTGTGACCCTCCAGGACCTGAAAAAAAGACGCCCTTGGCTCTCTTATATAACTAAGTACACTTTCTGAAAAGGGTCACGTTGCGGATACCGGCATCTATTTCAGATCTTCAAACGGCACACCCTTGTCGGCGCGCAGCTCGCCAGGCATTCCGAGCACGCGCTCCGCAATTTGATTGCGCAGGACTTCATCTGCGCCCCCCGCAATCCGAAGGGCGGTGGACCAGATATAATCGTGCCAGATCTCCTGTGTGGTGACATCCCCTTCATCTGGCGCAAGCGCTTCGGGGCCCCGCATTTCCATTGCCAGCCCTGAAGTGTTCTGAAGCCGGGAGGCATAGGTCAGCTTCATCATCGACGCGAGCGCACCCGGATTTTCACCGCGTGAAACCATGGTCCGCAGGCGCGCCTGGAAATATTTGGCAGCGCGCTCTTCCGCATAGGCTGTGGCAAGGGAAAGACGAACCGCCGGATCGTCCAGCGCCGTTCTCCCATCACGCGGGGTCTCGGCCGCATACCGCATCAATTCCTCAATCCGGCCCTCTTCGCCCTGGTTCAATCGCTCACCCATCAGCACGGTCATGCAGCACGCCCAGCCTTCGCCCTCGGCGCCAATTCGGCAGTCCTCCGGAATCCGGACATCCGTGAGGAAGGTCTCATTGAAATCGGACGCACCAGAGATCTGTCGAATTGGCCGAACTTCAACACCGGGGGACTTCATGTCGAGTACGAAGAAGGAGAGCCCCTTGTGCTTGACGACTTTTGGATCGGTCCGCACGACCAGAATGCCCCAATCGGAGTGATGCGCCCATGAGGACCAGACTTTCTGGCCATTCACGAGGTAGGAGTTCCCGTCCCTGACCGCTTTCGTACGCACAGCTGCAAGGTCAGATCCAGCAGCCGGTTCGGAGAATAGCTGGCACCAGGTCAACTCCCCTCTCAGGGTCGGCTCCACGAATTTCCGGATCTGATCCTCGGTGCCGTGCTTGCCAATCACAGGCAAGGCCATGCCTAGTCCAATGCCGATATACGGCCCCTTGGGCAGATTGTATTTTCTCTCCTCCTCATCGAACACGACGGCCTCAATGATTGTTCCACCTCGTCCGCCCAAAGACTTTGGCAGCAGGATTCCGGCATAGCCTCCCATGTATAACTCGCGCTGCCAGGCCTTGCCGCGCGCCACTTCCTCTGAGTCATCCAGCACAATTCCGGCCGGCACTTCATGCGCGGGCGCATGTCTGGCAAGCCAGGCTTTGACTTCGCCGCGGAAGGCGGCCTCTTCGTCGGTATCATTGAAATCCATGTCAGGCGGCCTCCGTCTGTGTTCCAGAAATCCCACTGATCAGACGGTCTGCCCAATATTGGCGTGGTCCGAGTGTTATGGCGAGCGTACGTTCACGCCGGTAGTGGAAGTGGCACTCGGCTTCGAACGTATACCCGATGCCACCATGAATTTGGAGGTTTTCACGAGCCGCCTGTTCATAGGCGCTGACGGCGCTGAGGCGCACGGCCGCTGCTGCAACGGCAAGGTCCTCGGGCGAGTTGTCCGAGGCCCAACCGGCAAAGAAGGCATTGGACCGCGCAAATTCGGTCGCCACGAGAATGTCGGCAAGCTTGTGTTTGATGGCCTGATAGCTCGCCAGGGAGCGCCCGAAAATCTGGCGGTCCATGGCATAGTCCCGCGCCATGTATACACAGGATTCCGCTCCGCCGATGGCTTCGAAGGCGGCCTGAACCGACATGCGGTCGATCAGCGCCCGCACCCCTGCTTCATTCTCCACACTTGCCTCAAGCAAGGACGCGGGCGCCTGGTCGAACTCCAGAGCATACTGCGCCCGCAAATGATCGAATCCGGCACGCTTGCGGCGTGTGACGCGATCAGAGGTCAGGTCAACCAGGGCAAGGGCCGATTTGCTTTTGTAATTGCAGTATACCACCGCCATACCCGCGACTCCACCCTCACCCACAGGCGCCTTCATCCCTGTCAGAGCGCCTTTCTCGAAACGGACTTGCGATGTGGCCGGCCACCATCCAGAAAGCCCCTCTGCGTGGGCCAGGGTTCCCACCACCTCCCCGGACGCCAGCTTCGGAAGCCAAGCCTCTTTCTGCTCAGCGGAGCCGAAGTGCTGAATCGCATCTGCAGCGCAGACAATCGAAGCATGGAATGGCACGGCGGCGACGGCCCGGCCTAATTCCTCGCTGATGACGCCCAGATCGAGATCTCCCAGACCGAGGCCGCCATAGTCTTCGGAAATTCTCGCACCGAGAAATCCAAGCTCCGACAGGGTCCGCCAGAGGGATTCATCCCATTCTGCACCTGTATCGACAAGGTGGCGGAGGCGGTCCGGCGAGGACTGTTCTGCAAGCAATCCCCGCACCTGGTCAGCCAGCATTTTCTGCTCTTCAGCAAGATCAAAATTCATGCTTGCCTGTCCTCCTCATGATTTTGCGCATACTTACCAACATATATAACTAGGTCAATTAAGACTTCTCGTTCAGGGCGCATCATGCCACTCTGACCGGCAAATCAGAAACTCAGGGAGTTCTTCATGCAGTTCGAAACCATCCTGTTCGACGTGCACGACCACGTCGCCACAATCACCATCAACCGACCTGACGCAATGAACTCCTTTACACGGCAGATGATGTCCGACTTCTCGCGCGCATGGCGCCACATTGCAGAAACGGAAGACATTCACTGCACCGTCCTTCGTGCGGCTCCCGGCCGAGCCTTTTCCAGTGGCGTGGACGTCAAAGCAGCTGCCGAGCCTGCAGGCTCGGTCATGCATGATGATATCTGGGTCGCGGAAGATCCCGGCGAACAGCTCGGGCCGAAATCCAATCGCTGCTGGAAGCCCGTAATCTGCGCTGTCCATGGCATGGCGGCAGGCGGCGCCTTCTACTGGATCAATGAGAGCGACATCGTGATCTGCTCGGAAGATGCCACATTTTTTGATCCACATGTCACCTATGGCATGACGGCGGCGCTGGAGCCGATCGGGGCCACCTATCGCATGCCGCTTGGCGATGTCATGCGGATGACGCTTCTCGGAAATGACGAACGCATCTCGTCTCATACGGCACTCCGTCTTGGACTGGTGTCCGAAGTCACCCAGAATGAGGAATTATGGCCTCGGGCCGCAGAGCTCGCTGCCATCATTGCCGCGAAACCGCCTGCTGCCACGGCCGGATCCGTAAAGGCGATATGGGAGTCCCTCGACATGCCACGATCTGTCGCCCTCAGGACAGCCCTGAAATACTGCCAGATCGGCAACCCGGTCGGGACCGCCCAGGTCGATCGGGCGGCCGTCATGGGAAAGGCGAAATCATTCTCTGTTCGCTGACCTCGGACACGACGTCTTGCCGGAACGCAGCACTTATGTAACTAGGTCATATAGATAAACCGACAGAAGGAGTTCGTCATGCCCGAAGCCTACATTATTGATGCTGTTCGCACGCCCCGTGGCATCGGCAAGCCTGGCAAGGGCTCACTTGCCCACCTTCATCCGCAAGTGCTCGGCGCGACGGTCTTGAAAGCCCTCAAGGACCGCAACAATCTGAAGACCGAAGAGGTCGACGACATCATCTGGGGCTGCGCGACTCAAGTTGACAAGCAGGGCGCCGACCTCGGCCGCATGTCAGCCCTGCTGGCGGGATATGATGTCAAGGCATCCGGCGTGACACTCGACCGGTTTTGTGGGTCTGGCATCACTTCCGTCAGCTTTGCCGCCGGCCAGATCATGTCAGGCATGGAAGATCTGGTTGTTGCGGGCGGGACAGACATGATGTCGTTCACGGCGTCGCTGGCAGATCCCACACGCCTTCCCCTGATGGACAAGGACAATCCTCTCCTGCGCGAGATTCACCCGCAATCCAATCAGGGTGTCTGTGCGGACGCCATTGCAACCCTTGAAGGCATCAGCCGCGACGCGACGGAGGCACTCGCTGTCGAGAGCCAGAAGCGCGCCGCCCGCGCGATCGAGGAAGGTCGGTTCGAGAAGAGCCTGATCCCGGTTCGCAATGAGGACGGCTCGATCGCTCTGGACCGTGAAGAATTTCCGCGCCCGGATACAAGCCGGGAAAGCCTGGCGGGGCTCAAGGCCTCCTTCGCCGCCCTGGCAGATATCCCCGTTGATGATGCCGGCAACACATATCGCTCGCTGATCAACAGGAAATATCCGGATGTCGATATTCAACACATCCACCATGCTGGTACTTCCTCCGGTGTGGTTGACGGATCGGCCGCGATCCTGCTTGCGTCTCCGGACTATGCGAAAAAGCAGGGCTGGAAGCCACGTGCCCGGATCGTAACGGCCATCAATGTCGGTGATTGTCCGACCCTGATGCTCAACGCGCCAGTGCCTGCCGCAGAGAAAGCGCTGGACCGCGCCGGCCTGACCAAAAATGATATTGACGTTTGGGAAATCAATGAGGCATTCGCGGTTGTCGCCGAAAAGTTCATTCGCGACCTGGACCTGCCTCGCGACAAGGTGAACATCAATGGCGGCGCCATGGCGCTCGGCCATCCGATCGGGGCAACCGGTTCCATCCTGATTGGTACCGCGCTTGACGAACTGGAACGCTCTGGGGGCAAATACGCCCTCATCACAATGTGTGCAGCCGGAGGCATGGCACCTGCCATCATTATTGAACGCCTTTAGCCGCAATGAATGTTCACTCCCTCTGGATCTCGACTGATTGCGCAATACGCGCCTGGGGACACGAGGCCGGTTAGCAGCCGGACGTCAGCAAATATTAGAAATCCAATTTTCGCAGGATTCACATTTCACGTTTGCCACAGACTCATCGGCTGCGAGCCGCCCCACCTAGCCAACAAGCCTGATGAAAAGGAGTTTGTCGGCGTCGCCCTCATGAGTGAGGAAGTGGAATTCCGAACCATCGGTGCAGGCAGTTTCGCCCTTCGGCCTGGTGGTTGACCATAGCCCTGTATCGTCAGTCGCTGCGGCAGTTACGGGTGGTGACGTATCCGGGGAGACAGTCTGCTGGTTCGAGCTACCTGCCGCCGCCAAAGCGGCAAATGCGGCCGTCAGATACACAATCTTGATGTTCCTGCTAATGAGCCCTCCCGGTCTGATTTTGCTATTCCTGGCCTTGAAAATCATCACTGGACGGGAGAAAGACTCCCTCCAAGAAAGAGGCAGGATCATACGTCTTCGGATCCCTCGAACCGCCCCTTCATGGTTACGTCACCTGCGCCACGTTCGACCCATGCCTCGCCATTTAGCCCTTCGGTTTTACAGATATGGGCTCGCTGTCCGACGAAGAGCGGAGCGACGCCCCGGTAACTGAATTTCACCCGTGAATGGCCGAGGGCGCGGGCGATGTGATTGACCAGGAGCGTGGCCTGAAGAGGCCCGTGAACAACAAGATCCCGGTAGCCTTCCACCTCAGTCGCGTAGGCCTGATCGTAATGAATTCTGTGCGAATTGAAGGTAAGCGCCGAATAGCGGAAAAGTAGCCGCGAATCTGTCTCGAACGGAGCTCCATGACTCGGGCTTGTGACCGTGTCTTTTGGCAGAGAGGGCGAGGTTGGGTTACGGTAGACAAGATTCTGCCTCTCACGCACCAGAACTGTGTCGCGGGATGATATTACATGCGCCAGCGTGACGAACAGGAGCGGCCCCGAACCGCCTTCCTTGGCTTCGATTTTCTCGATGCGCGTTTGCCGACGCACGAGGGCTCCGACCTCAAGCGAGGCAAGGAAAGTGACCTCTCCGCCCGCCCACATGCGCGCGGACAGTGGCATTTCCGGCAGGATGCCCAGTGCCTTCGGATGGCCATCCGTACCCAATTCGCCGATTGGCGCGACGGGCTGGAACAGCGTCCAGTGGAAGCCCGGAGGAACTGCCTCCACAGTCTCATCAAGCAGATATGGTGCGAGCGTATTGCGGAATTGAAGGAGGGACATCTCATTGACCGTGTCGGACCGGTCTTCTTCGCGGCCAACGAAGTCCTGCAGGGCCGTGACATCAATCTTGTTCATCGGTCATTCCCCAAGCAGCCTCAATATGGCTCTGGCCCGCTCAATTACAGGCGCATCAATCATTTCGCCATCCACGGACCTGGCCTCTCCCCCCCCGCTCGCGGCCAGCACCTTTCGCGCCCAAGCCGCAATATCAGGGTCTGGCGCAAAGCCAGTCCGAGATGGCGCAATCTGCTTGGGATGGATCAGGATTTTTCCGCCGAAGCCCAACCCCCTTGCATAAACAGCGTCGCTGCGAATAAGAGCTTCCTCGTCAATCTTGGCTGTGATGCCGTCCAGCGGCGCCGCAATTCTTGCGGCCCGCGATGCAATCACAAGCGTGGAACGGGCCATGAGACAGGCATCGCGGCTCGGCTCACACCCAAGATCCAGCACATAATCCACAGAGCCGAAAATGATACGATCACAGGCTTCGGCGATCTCATATGCCGCCCGGATGCCCGTCGCCGTCTCTACCAGTGCAATCCTGGCCTGATCCGGACCTAACGTCTCGCGCAGGACATCCAGTTCTCGCCGGCTTTCTGCCTTCGGCAGGACGACACCCTTTACGCCGCTTTCGCGCGCGAGGCGCAGGTCTTCCTTGTGCCACCGCGTGCCCGCCCCATTCACGCGAAGCCAGACATCCACTTCTTCGATCGAGGAAAGGGCGGATGCCGCAAGGCGGCGCGCATTGACCTTGTCATCGGAACTTATCGCGTCTTCCAAATCGACAATAATCGTGTCGGTCCCGGCAGAAGCGGCTTTTGCAAACCGGTCCGGCCGGTTGGCGGGAACGAACAGGGGAAACGAATAGGGTTGCATGATCATCACTCGATCAGAATGACCTTGGCATACCCAGAATATGCTCAGCGACATAGGACAGGATCAAATTCGTCGAGATCGGCGCCACCTGGTAAAGACGTGTCTCACGGAACTTGCGTTCAATGTCATATTCCTGCGCAAAGCCGAACCCGCCATGTGCCTGCAGGCATTCATTGGCGGCCTGCCAGCTCGCATCGGCGGCCAGAAGCTTCGCCATATTGGCCTGCGCACCGCACTCCTCGCCCGCATCATACCGCCGACACGCCTCGAAGCGCATCAGATTAGCCGCCTCGACATTCACAAAGGCGCGGGCAATCGGAAACTGCACGCCCTGATTTTGCCCGATCGGACGGTCGAATACGACGCGCTCACCGGCATAGGTCACAGCGCGGTCGATGAACCAGTAGCCATCACCGATACATTCCGCCGCAATCAGCGTGCGCTCCGCATTCAGGCCGTCGAGAATGTAGCGAAAGCCCTTGCCCTCTTCCCCGATCAGGTTCTCTTCCGGGATTTCGAGGTCATCAAAGAAGACTTCATTTGTTTCGTGGCCGACCATGTTGTTGATCAGCTTGATTTCCATGCCGCGCCCGAGCGCGTCTTTCAGGTCGACGATAAAGACCGACAGGCCTTGCGACTTGCGCTGTACTTCGGCCAATGGCGTCGTACGAGCGAGCAATATCATCAGGTCCGAATGCTGGATCCGGCTGATCCAGACCTTCTGACCGTTTACAACGTAGCGGTCGCCTTTCTTTACAGCCGTGGTTTTGAGCTTGGTCGTATCTGTTCCAGTGGTCGGCTCGGTCACCGCCATGGACTGCAAGCGAAGCTCACCGGTCGCGATCTGCGGCAAGTATCTGGCTTTCTGCTCTGGCGAACCGTGCCGGAGCAGCGTTCCCATATTGTACATCTGGCCGTGGCAGTGACCCGCATTGCCGCCATTGCGATTGATCTCTTCCATGATGATCGAGGCCTCGGTCAGGCCCAAGCCTGACCCCCCAAACTCTTCCGGGATCATCGCTGCAAGCCATCCGGCAGATGTCAGCGCATCAATGAACTCCGTCGGATATGTTTCGGCCGCGCCGTGCTTGCGATGATAGTCCGCCGGAAATTCAGCGCACAGCGCACGCAGCGCAAGACGTAATTCGTCGTGGGCATCAGGGGCACAGGTTTTCATGACGGGGTCTCCCTTGGCGTCGTCTTGCGGGCATTGGATTTTGAAAGCTGTCTGTGGCGACAGTCCAAGTCCCGCCAGGTCTTATTTCAGCATGTTGCGGGCGATGATGATTTGCTGGATCTGCGACGTCCCTTCATAGATGCGCAGCAAGCGGACATCTCGGTACAGCCGCTCGATCTGATAGTCTGCAATATATCCGGCTCCTCCATGTATCTGAACGCAGCGGTCCGCGATACGTCCGGCAGCCTCGCTGGCGAACAGTTTCGAACAGGAGGCCTCGAGGACAGCGCTTCCTTCTGCATCATACTTTCGCGCCGCCGCCCGGCAGAGATGGCGCGCCGCAAGCAGGTCAGTCTGGCTGTCGGCGAGCAGGGCCTGGACCAGCTGGTGCTGCCCAATTGGGACGCCGAACTGTTTGCGCTCCCGCGCATAGTCGGTTGCGATATTGATCATGCGTTGCGATGTGCCCACCGCGACCGCCGAAAGATGAATCCGGCCGCGGTCCAGCACCTTCATCGCGGTGTAGAACCCTTTGCCCAGATTGTCCGGACCACCGATAATTGCCGAAGCTGGCAGGCGAACATTGTCCAGCATGACATCGCAAGTCCGCGTGCCCCGCTGGCCCATCTTCTTGTCTGTTTTACCAAAGGAGATGCCTGGTGCGTCAGCCGGCATGAGGAACGCGGTGACGCCGCTGGCGCCTTCCTTGTCCGGATCCGTCCGTGCGAGCAAGGTGAACATGCCCGCGCGACTTGCATTGGTGATGTAACGCTTGGTGCCGTTGATGATGAAATCATCCCCATCGCGGCGGGCTGTCGTCTGGATGTGGGCTGCGTCCGACCCGTGATCGGGTTCAGTGAGCGCGAAGGAGGAGATAATCTCACCCGAAGCGAGCCTGGGCAGGAAGGCCTGCTTCTGCGCTTCCGTTCCGTCCATGACGAGCCCCTGCGAGCCAATGCCCACAGTTGTGCCGATGAGAGACCGAAACGCCAGCGAGGCATTGCAAAGCGTTTCGATGACCAACGTCTCCTGCGCCATATTGAGTCCGATACCGCCGTAGATTTCGGGAATGGAAATTCCGAAAAGGCCAAGGTCACGGATTTCCTGCACGATGTCTTCCGGAATGTCGTCTGTCTCTTCTACCAACGCTTCGGCAGGCATGAGCCGTTCTTCGGTAAACCGCCTTACCATCTCCAGAAGCTGGTCAAACACGTCGCTTTCGATGCCCGGGTTCATGCGATCCTGCTCCTTGTTCATCATGAGCGTTGAAATTCCTGAACATCTATAGAATTCCGCTCTGCGAAACTAACATTTCATTTTTTAATTACAAGACTTCAATTTTGGAACTGATTGGGATAGGCTCAGATGATCGAGGCACGATCCATCCGCTCTACCCGTCGAAAGAGAATGCTCATGACTTCGCAAAGGCCGATCGGCGCAGACGTCTCCGTCACCGCAGACCTTCCGCGCCCGCCGGAACTGGCAGACCTCGAAGAGTCGTACGGTGAAGACAGAAAGTTCATCTGGTCAGTCGCCCGGACGCTCCAATTACTGCAGGCATTCCGCCCCGAAGAGGGCCCCATGGGCAACGGCGACCTGTCTGAACGGACGGGAATTGCCAAGGCAACTGTTAGTCGAATAACCCACACACTGACAGAGCTGGGCTATCTCGCGCGTACGCGAAACCGCCAATACTTCCCGACATCCAATCTTCTCTCGCTCTCTCATTCCGTGCTTGGCAGCTTCCGGATTCGCCAGCTCGCCCAGCGAAAAATGCAGGAAATCGCTAATCTGGCCGGCGGCACCGTGGGTCTTTCCTGGCCCGACAAGGACACCATGATCTACATCGCGGCCAGTATTGCCACGACGTCAGATGACTTGATGCCAGAGATCGGCACGCGCATGTCCATGGCCAAGAGCGCGGCCGGACGCGCCTATCTTTCGACACTTGATGAAGAAGAGCTCCAGCTGCTTTTCGATCGTTGGGCGATCTTCTATGGCGCCGAATGGCCAGAGCTGGAAGACCGGGTCCACGCCGCGATTGCCGACGTGAAGCAAAAAGGCTTCTGCATTGTCGAAGGCGAATGGCGCAAGAATGTTCGCGGTGTTGCGGCGCCCGTCTTCGACCGGGACCACGATACCTGGCTCGCGCTTAATTGCGGCGGACCGGCCTTCGATCTCGACCGGGAGCGTATTGAGGCCGACATCGGCCCGCGCATGGTTCACTTTGCTCAATCTCTTTCTTCGCGCCCCTGACCGCGCATCAACAGCTATTCCAGGAGAATCCCGCCATGCCTCGCGCCGCCATCGTCAGCCCTGTCAGAACACCTGTGGGTGCTTTCGGAAAATCCCTGCGCGACATGCCAGTTGAGAAACTTGGCGCAATTGTTGTGAAGGAAGTCCTGAAACGGTCCGGCATGGAGCCGACGCTGATTGAAGATCTCATATTTGCCCAATCCTACGCAAACAGCGAAACGCCCTGCGTTGGGCGCTGGATCGCACTGGAAGCCGGCCTGCCGGTAACAGTTCCCGGTATGCAGCTTGACCGACGGTGTGGCGGGGGCCTGCAATCTATCGTGACCGGTGCCATGATGATCGAGTCAGGCGCTTGCGACGTCGTTCTGGCGGGCGGCATCGAGAGCATGTCCAATATCGAATACTACACGACCGATATGCGCTGGGGCGCCCGCTCCGGCACGACCCGCCTCTATGACCGCCTCGACCGCGGGCGCGAACGGTCCCAGCCGGAAGATCGGTTTGGCTACATTTCCGGAATGATCGAAACGGCCGAAAATCTTGCGCGGGACTATCTGATCAGCCGTGAAGACTCTGATGCCTATGCCGCAAGGAGTCACCAGCGCGCAGCGACAGCCTGGGACCAGGGAAAATTCGAGGCCGAAACCGTGTCGGTCGAAGTGCCGCAACGCAAGGGCGCGCCCATCATCGTCGAACGTGACGAAGGCATCCGCCCGGACAGCACCGTAGAAAGCCTGAGCCGGCTGCGTGCCCTGATGAAGGATGGAACGGTAACGGCGGGCAATGCGGCCCAGCAGAACGACGCTGCAGCCGCCTGCCTTATCGTGTCCGAAGACAAGCTCGAAGACTACGGGCTCCGGCCGATGGCCTTCCTGAAAGGCTGGTCCGCTGTCGGCTGCGAACCTTCACACATGGGCATTGGTCCGGTCGGCGCGACACGCAAAGTCCTTCAGAAAACCGGCCTGTCCATGCAGGATATGGGGCTGGTCGAAATCAACGAAGCATTCGCCGCACAGGTTCTCGCGTGCCTTAAGGGCCTTGATTGGGACGATCAGTCCATCCTCAACGTCAATGGCTCAGGCATCTCACTCGGGCACCCGATCGGCGCGACCGGCGTTCGCATCATGACAACGCTGCTACACGAAATGGCCCGGCGCGATGTCCGCTACGGTCTGGAGACCATGTGCGTCGGCGGCGGGCAGGGCATGGCGGCGATTTTCGAGCGGGCGTAATCGTCATGAAAGCGGGCACCCGACTCACGCTTGAAGAGCTCAACTGGCCAGAACTGGTCAGGCCGGGCGATCTCGTCGTATGGGCACAAGCCTCCGCCGAACCCACCGCACTGACGAGCAGCATCGTCGCCGCCCGCCAGAGGATTGGCGGCTTTCGCGTCTTCGCTGGCATCAGCTACGGCGCCAGCGTTTCGCGGGACTATACCGATGCCATTGCATATACCTCCTATTGCGGCACGGGAGAAAATCGGAAACTGGGGCCCGACCTCGACATCTTGCCGATCCACTACTCGCAGCTCAGCGGTGCACTCAGGGATATTTCGGGCGGCAATCTGGTCCTCCTGCTCTGCCTCGCACCGGGCGTAGACAAGGACCACTTCAGCTATGGGGTTGGTGCAGACTACATAATCGACCTCATCCCATCGGCCCGCACCGTCATCGCCGAGGTCAACAAGCAAGCTCCACACACGGGCTCAGGGAAAGATCTGAACCGGAGCGACATCAGTGTTTATGTTGAGACAGACAGCCCCCTGCTCGCACCCAGGGCGGCTGAAGTTGGCGCCGTCGAACTGAAGATTGCGGATCATGTGGCCAGGCTGATCCGGAATGGCTCCGTTCTCCAGATCGGCCTGGGCACACTTCCAGCAGCGATCCTGAAAGCATTGAAGCATCACAAGAATCTTGGGCTTCACTCGGGCCTCCTTACGCAGGAGGCAGCAGAACTTTGTGAGTCAGGCGTCATCACAAACACAACAAAGTCAATTGATCGAGGGTTTTCCGTGACCGGCCTCTTGTCTGGAAATGCAGAGCTGATGAGATGGGCCGACCGGAATTCGAAGCTGTTGATCAAGCCGAGCAGCTACACGCACGCGCCGCACATACTGCGGCAGATCGATAATTTTGTTGCTCTGAATTCCGCGATCGAAGTCGACCTCACAGGGCAGGTAAATGCCGAGCTCGCCAACGAGAGATATGTGGGCGCGGTCGGCGGTGCTGGCAATTTCCTGCGAGGCGCAGCTGAATCAGACGGCGGCATGGGTATAATCGCCCTCCCCTCCACGGCTCGCGGAAAGAGCCGCATCGTGCGCAAGCTCTCCGGCCCCGTCAGTACGCCCCGCTCAGATGTCGGAATCGTCGTTACCGAGTACGGCGTCGCTGACCTACGCCACGCGACATTCCATCAGCGTCGCGAAAGACTGATCGCCATTTCAAATCCAGATTTTCAGAGTTCCCTTGCAAACGGATGTGACGCTTCATGAGGTCAGGCATCCAAGTCTGCCCGGGAAATTTTCCGCCCGCCTTGCAATGCGTTTTAGAAATTTGGGGGCAAACTAACCGCAATATCAGCAGGCAAAATCGGTCACCTCGCCTGCCTCCGGGTTGCCAGGACCGTGACGGACCTTGCAGAAGAGACCG
>TARA_R110000796_G_scaffold88850_7_pt1 | contig 50693 bp, 47 predicted proteins | sample TARA_R110000796 | Tara Oceans TARA_R110000796 (sample SAMEA4397815) | marine metagenome | biome: Polar Biome; feature: [SRF] surface water layer (ENVO:00010504); material: water (ENVO:00002006), including particulate matter (ENVO:01000060) such as... | depth 5 m
ACATGGTATAATCATCCATATTACATGAACCATTTTGAGCATTTAGGTTTTGTAAAAGAAAAGGAATATATGGAAAATAAATTCCCATTTTCAAATGCAGATCCTAAATTTTATGCAAAAGCTAATGAGCTTATAAAGCGAAGATACAATCTTAGACCTTTAAATTTCACAAAGACAAAAGACGTAATGCCCATGGCAGATAAAATGTTCGATCTCTTTAATGAATCATATTCATCGCTTTCATCTTTTGTTCCAATTACTGAAATTCAAAAAGCTTATTTTAAGAAAAAATATATTAGTTTCATCAATCCTGAATATATAAAATTTGTAGTTGATGAAAATGATAATTTAGTCGCATTTGGTATTGTTATGCCCTCTTTTTCAAAAGCATTACAAAAAGCAAAAGGGAAATTATTTCCTACTGGAATCTTTCATCTATTGAATGCTAAAAAACATAGTAAAGAAGTTATTTTCTATTTAATTGGTGTTCACCCAGAATATCAAAACAAAGGAGTGACTGCTATTATGTTTAACGAATATTATAAAACGTTTACAGCAAAAGGAATCCATTCTTGTATTAGAACTCCTGAATTAGAAGAGAATATTGCTATAAAACAATTATGGAAAAATTTTGGTCCAATAGTTCATAAACGTAGAAGAACTTATAGAAAAAATCTAAAATAATAGAAATCTATTTAAAAAATTTGATTAATTAAAAATCCCCAAATTCTAATATAGAATTTGGGGATTTTAGTTTTTAATTCTTTATACTATATCTACTACTCGCCCATTGCAGCCGCAACTGCCGCTGATAGTCTTTTATAAGTTCCGTTCTCTAAACGCTCTCTAATTGCAGAAAATGCTTCTAAAGTAATTGCAACATCTTCTAAAGTATGCGTTGCAGTAGGAATCATACGTAATAAAATTAATCCTTTAGGAATTACTGGGTACACTACGATAGAACAGAAAATACCATGGTTTTCACGTAAATCTTTAACTAAAGCCATAGCTTCAGGAATACTTCCATTTAGGTACACTGGAGTAACACAACTAGTTGTTGTACCTATATCAAAACCTTTTTCCTTAAGCCCATTTTGTAGTGCATTTACATTTTCCCATAGCTTATTTTTAAGCTCTGGCATAGTACGCAACATATCTAAACGCTTTAATGCTCCTTTTACATAAATCATAGGTAATGATTTAGCGAACATTTGTGAACGTAAATTGTATTTTAAAAAATCAATGATTTCTTTATCTGCGGCTAAAAATGCTCCAATTCCAGCCATAGATTTTGCAAAAGTAGCGAAATATACATCTATACCATCTTGAATACCTTGCTCCTCACCTGCTCCAGCTCCTGTTTTTCCAAGTGTTCCAAAACCATGTGCATCATCAACAAGAAGTCTGAATGTGAATTTATCTTTAAGAGCAACAACTTCTTTTAATTTTCCTTGCTCACCACGCATACCAAAAACACCTTCAGTAATAACAAGAATACCACCACCTGTTTGCTCTGCCATTTTTGTAGCACGCTCCAAGTTTTTTTCAAGGCTTTCAATATCATTATGCTTAAATGTAAAACGCTTGCCCATATGTAAACGAACACCATCAATAATACATGCATGGGAGTCTACGTCGTAAACAATAATATCATCTTTAGAAACCAAAGCGTCTATAGCAGACATAATACCTTGGTATCCAAAATTTAAAAGATAAGCAGATTCTTTACTTACGAAAGATGCTAATTCTTGTTCTAATTGTTCGTGAAAATCGGTATGACCGCTCATCATACGTGCACCCATTGGATACGCTGCACCATATTCGGCAGCCGCTTCTCCATCTACCTTTTTGATTTCAGGTAAATTAGCAAGACCTAAATAATCATTAATACTCCATGTAAGAACTTCTTTTCCTTGAAACTTCATTCTATTAGAAATAGGTCCTTCAAGCTTTGGGAAAACAAAATAACCTTCTGCTTGAGAAGCCCATTTTCCTAATGGTCCTTTATTCTCAATTATTCTTTCAAATAAATCTCTCATCTAAACTAAATTGAATTTAAGGCAAAAGTAAAGATTTTTAGGTCATATTCATAAAAATATGAATACAAAAAAAGCAATGATTTTAGAATACCATTGCTTTAAAAAATCATTATTTTTTTTTCCTTATTTTATTACCTGTACTTCTTGTACTGCTTCGACAGTTTTACTATCAAAAAAGCCTTGATCTGTCATCCATTGATCGCTATATACCTTGCTCATATATCGAGAACCATGATCAGGAAAAATAACAACAACATTACTTTCTTTGGTAAATTCACCTTCTGCATCTAATTGCTTTACTGCTTGTAATACTGCTCCGCTGGTATAGCCTGCAAAAATACCTTCGGTTCTTGATATTTCTCGTGCTGTATGCGCACTTTCTTCATCAGTAACCTTGATAAATTTATCTATTACATCAAAATTTGTTGATGAGGGTATTAAATTTTTACCTAAACCTTCAATACGGTATGGGTAAATTTCTTCTGCATCAAATTCGCCAGTTTCATGGTATTTTTTTAAAACAGAACCATAGGCATCAACTCCAATAATTTTAATATTTGGGTTTTTCTCTTTTAAATATGCTGCTGTTCCAGAAATTGTTCCTCCTGTACCACTACAAGCTACTAAATGTGTTATATGTCCATTCGTTTGATTCCAAATTTCAGGACCTGTAGTTCTATAATGTGCCTCAGTATTTAATTTATTAAAATACTGGTTGATGTAAATACTATCTTTAGTTTCTTCGTGAAGACGTTTTGCCACTTGGTAATATGATCTTGGGTCTTCAGCAGCAACGTGTGCTGGACAAACGTATACTTTTGCTCCCATTGAACGAAGCATATCTATTTTATCTTTTGAAGATTTTGAACTAACTGCTAAAATACAATCATACCCTTTAATAATACTAACCATGGCAATACTAAAACCTGTATTTCCAGAGGTTGTTTCGATTATTGTACTTCCCTTTTTTAGTAAGCCTTTACGTTCTGCTTCTTCTATAATGAAATTTGCTATTCTATCTTTGGAAGAATGACCCGGGTTAAAAGCTTCTACTTTTGCGTAGAAATTACCAGTCAATGAATCTGCTATTCTATTTAATTTAACTAAAGGTGTATTCCCAATTAGTTCTAGAATATTGTTGTGAGCGTTTATCTTATTTTCCATTGTTTGGATCTAAGTTATAAAATACTTTTATGATATTTTTTAAAAAAATCATATCGATACGTTGCAAATTTATTGTTTTTTTTTGACTAATTGATTTTCTTTTCTAAATCGATTAAAAAAGCGTATTCTTTTGCTACTTCTTTTAAGGCTTCAAATCGTCCTGATGCACCGCCATGACCAGCATCCATATTTATATCAAACAATAATAAATTATCATCATTTTTTAAATCTCTTAACTTGGCAACCCATTTTGCAGGCTCCCAATATTGCACTTGAGAATCATGCAATCCTGTTATTATCAACATATTAGGGTATGCTCTAGTAACAACATTATCATAAGGGGAATATGATTTCATATACTCATAATATTCCTTTTCATTTGGATTTCCCCACTCATCATATTCTCCGGTTGTAAGTGGAATAGATTCATCTAGCATTGTAGTAACTACATCTACAAATGGTACAGCTGCGATGATACCGTTATATAATTCTGGATGCATGTTTACAATAGCACCCATTAATAATCCTCCTGCAGAACCTCCTGATGCATATAAATGTTGTGCGCTAGTGTACTTATTTTCAATTAAATATTTAGAGCAATCTATAAAATCGTTAAATGTATTTTTCTTACGAAGTAGTTTACCTTCTTCATACCATTTTCTGCCCAAATATTCACTACCTCGAACGTGAGCAATTACATAAATAAACCCACGGTCTAATAAACTTAAACGAACGGTAGAAAAATATGGATCTAACGTATAACCATAAGAGCCATAGCCGTATTGTAGTAAAGGACTTGTGCCGTCTAATTTAGTGTCTTTATGATAAACAACAGACATTGGAATTTTAACCCCATCTCTTGCTGTAGCCCAAATACGCTCAGATTTATAATTTTCTTTATTAAATTTACCTCCTAAAACTTCTTGTTCCTTTTTTATATCCTTTTCTAGAGTACGCATATTAAAATCTATAACAGAACTCGGTGTTGTTAATGAGTTATATCCGTAGCGAAGAATTTCGGTATCAAAATCTGGATTTGTACTTACATAAGCTGTATAGGTTTCATCGTTAAATGGTAAAAAATAACTTTCTTTATTTTCCCATTTAACTATTTTTATTTTACTGAGACCGTTTTCTCGTTCAGAAAGCACATAAAAATCTTTAAAAATTTCTATATCTTCTAATAAGACATCTTCTCTATGAGAAATAAATTCTTTCCAATTTTCTGATGCTGTTTTGGTTTCATCAACCATCATCAATTTAAAATTAGTAGCATTATCTTTATTAGTTAATACATAGAAATTTCCATTATAGTGCGATAATGAATATTCTAAACCACGTTCTCTCTTTGAAAATATTTTGAATTTACTATTTGGTTCATCGGCATTTATAAACCTATATTCAGAAGTTAAGGTACTCGAAGACCCAATTACTATGTATTTTTTAGACTTAGTTTTATAAACAAATGTGTTGAATGTTTCATCTTTTTCATGAAAAACAAGTTCATCATCATTTACTGGAGTTCCTAATATATGCCTGTAAATTTTATCTGAGCGTAACGTAACTGGGTCTTTCTTAGTATAAAAAAAAGTTGTATTATCATTCGCCCAAACAGCACCGCCAGTTGTATTTTCAATAACATCGTCATAGATTTCGCCTGAAGTTAAATTTTTAATCTTTAAGGTATATTCTCTTCTAGATACGGTATCAACACCAAAAACAGCTAATTCATTATTTGTACTAACAGCTACACCTCCTAAACTAAAAAACTCATATCCTTTAGCCATTTCATTGCAGTCAAACATTTCTTGTGCCTTAGCACCATGTTTGTCTTCTGTTCTTGAATAGATAGGATATTCTTTTCCTAACTCATATCTGGTAGCATACCAATAACCGTTTTGATGATATGGAACCGAGGAATCATCTTCTTTGATTCTTGATTTCATTTCTTCGAAAAGACGCTTTTGAAAATTTACTGTATGAGAAGTCATTTTTTCATAATAAGCCTTCTCTTCATTTAGGTATGAAATAACTTCTTCATTCTCTCTATCATTTAACCAATAAAAATCATCAATTCTAGTATCACCATGAATTTCTAAAGTTTTCGGTATCTTTTTTGCAAACGGAACATTGTTCTGAGACATATCTTTTTTTTCGCTTTTACAAGAAGCTGCAAAACTAATACTTAATAAAAAAATATCGCTCTTTTTAAGTAGTGATGTGATATAAAAACAAATTTGAAACCACAATTTCTTAATTTTGAAGACACAAATAATTTAAAAACTACAATTATGTTTGGAGATATTATGGGAATGATGGGGAAATTAAAAGACACCCAAGAGAAAATAAAAGCAACAAAAGAAAGATTAAACTCGGTTTTAATAGATGAAAAATCTACAGACGAAAAGTTAAATGTTACCATTACAGCAAATCGGGTTATTAAAAATATTTCTATTGATGATGAATTATTAAAAGATAAAGAACAACTGGAAGATTATTTGGTTTTAGTACTTAATAAAGCTATAGAAAAGGCATCAAATATAAATGAAATTGAGCTTTCTGCAGTTGCAAAAGAAGGTATGCCCAATATTCCAGGAATGGATTCGTTATTTAAATAAACACCCAATCGAATGAAAAAATTAATCCTACTTATTTTATTTCCTATTCTCTTATCTGCGCAAGGAGATTTATCAGTTAAAAGTAATTACGAATGGTTAACAAATTATGAAGATGCTTTAAAAAAAGCTGAAAAGGAACAAAAAAATGTTCTAGTTTTCTTTACAGGTAGCGATTGATGTAGGCCTTGTATTGCTCTTAAAAAAGATTTTTTCGAAACTCCAGCCTTTAAAGAATATGCAGAAGCTTATGTGTTATTATATATTGATATCCCAAGAAATAAAGGTATAATGAGTGAAGAACAACTAGCTCAAAATAAAGAGTTAGCTTCTAAACTTAATAAGAAAGGAAGTATTCCAATGCTTAAAATTATTAATGAAGATGGTCGTGAGATTGATAAAATTTCTGGTTATAGTATGAATGGAGAAACAAAATATCATATTCGTTTTTTAAATAAACATCTAAAATAAAAACCATGTTGCAAAAACCCTTTAAAATTTTAAAGGTTTTTTTTTTATTCTAAAATGATCTTTTTTTTTATTAAATTGAGACATAATCAAAAGCAATGATAAAATTTCAATTTAAAGAAGACGGTGAGTATTCCTTTAGATTAAAAAGCGATAAAGGACACACATTGCTTAAAAGTGTTTCTTTTGAAAACAAGTCTGCACTAGAAAATATAGTCTCCAAACTAAACATAATTGTTAAGGATCCGACACAATATGAAAGAAAAACAAACCATAATGGAGAGTTTCTTTTTATTTTGAAAGATGAAAATGGAACAATCATTGGTAATTCACAATGCTATAATTCCGAAGCAGGAATGGAAAACGGTATTAAAAATTTAAAAAATACTATTGATTCTATTACCTAATTTTAAAATTACAATCTTTTTAAAATTCCCAAAAATTCATGATGCATTTCATCAGTATAATCTAAATGCGTCACAATACGCAATTTTCCTTGTCCCATTCCGATAATATGCACATCATTCTCAATTAGTTTATTTAAAAAATCTGGTGCACTTAATAAATCTTCTTTAATCTCAAAAATAATTATATTAGTTTCAATTGGCTCTACCTTTTTAATAAAGGGCAAACTTGTAAGAACGTTTCCTATTTCCTTTGCTTTTTTATGATCTTCTGCTAATCTTTCTATATTATTATCTAAGGCATATAGTGCCGCTGCTGCCAAAAATCCAGCTTGACGCATGCCTCCACCTAATACTTTTCGTACTCGTAATGCTTTAGTCATGGTTTCTTTATCTCCAACTAAAACAGAACCTACAGGGCAACCTAAACCTTTACTAAAACAAACACTAATGGTATCAAAAAGAGCACCATATTGTTCAGGAGTTTCGTTTTTGGCTACCAAAGCATTCCATAACCGTGCACCATCTAAATGATACCCCAATCCATGCTTCTCACAAACTGCTTTGATTCTTTTAAGTTCATGAAAATCCCAACAAGCTCCTCCACCTTTGTTGGTTGTGTTTTCGATACAAACCAATGATGTTAAAGGGCTATGGTAAAAATCTGGTGGGTTAATAGCCGCCTCAACTTGCTCGGCTGTCATCATACCCCTATGTCCATCTATTAATTTACAAGATACGCCACTATTAAAACTTATTCCACCTCCCTCATAATTATATACATGTGCATATTTATCACAAATTAATTGCTCACTAGGTTGTGTATGCAATTTAATGGCTGCTTGATTTGCCATAGTCCCACTCGGAAAAAAAAGAGCAGCTTCTTTATTAAATAGTTTAGCAACTGCTGCTTCTAATTTATTTATTGATGGATCTTCTTTAAATACATCATCCCCTACTTCAGCTGATAACATTGCAGCTAGCATATCTGGAGTTGGTTTTGTTACAGTATCACTTATTAAGTTTATTTTCATGCTAGGTAGTCTATCTTATTTTAATAATTTTTAAACTAATAAAAACAATCCATCCCAATCGGTGAACCATCTGGAATAGTAGCAACAGGAATTGTTTTAAACTGTTCAGGATGCGCATTGAAATCATCAATTCTTTTTATCATTTCAAATGCAGAAACACCTTTTTTAGTCATCAAATTTTGTTTTAATTCTTTTAATTTATAATTACAAATTGCATTTACTTGGCTATTTACATGATCACTAGCAGCCAAATTCATTATATAATATAAAACCCTATAATTAATAGCATTTTGCACTTCTCCGATGTAAGCATCTTTACTTTCTTTATTTATTGTATTTGAAATGGTTTGATCTATTACATCTGCCAAACCTAAATTTTTAGGATCTAAACTTTTTTGTTCAATTAAACGTGATGCTCTTTCTGGATGCAATAAAAATTCTAACGTCATATCCGCAGCAGTTTCGGGTGCTGCAATGGCATCAAAAGCTACTCCAGTATTTCCTTTAAAAGATTCTCGCGTTCTTGAATAACCAAATGCTCTAGGAGGAAATAATGCTAGTTTTTCTTTAGGAATTGCTATTACTTCTGCATTTAAAGTCTTTAAAATAGTTGTTAATGCCTCTTTTTGACTTTTTGCATCTGCTAATTTTACTACAGTTTGATGGTCTCCTTTAGTGCTATAATTATAATCTAAACCACCAATTATTTTAGAAACAGCTTCTGTTTGATATCTATGGAAAAAATATAGGGGCACAAACACGTCTTCTAAAACTGTATTGGGTTCTCCACTTTTTATATTATCAATAGAAAAATTTGTTATCGCTAATTCCCTTATTTTTAAAAGATCCTCTAATTCTTCACTTGCACTTTTTCCATTGTCCCATAAATGTGCGAGAGCATGAGCACTGCCTTTAGGTCTTGAATCTTGATCTGTAATATATCTTATTTCATTTTTAGTTGCATTTTCTAAAATAGCATTCAATTCTTGTGTTACATTTTTACTTTCTAAAAAATCTGTATATGAATAGGCAACAATTACTTTATCCCAAGCACCAATACCTGTAGCGTAAGCATCTGAAAAATCTATAGTTCCGTTCTTAATGGAAAATTGAGGGTGTGGATAATCCATAACTGATGCTCTATTATTTGTACTTGCTGCAAAATTATGTGCAAAGCCTAAGGTATGTCCTATTTCATGTGCCGATAATTGACGGATTCTTGCTAGTGCTAAATTGAGCATTGGTTGGTAATTATCATCACGATCTTTAAAAGGCTGATTCATTAAAGCCTGAGCAATTAAAAAATCTTGACGAATTCGTAAACTTCCTAAACTTACGTGTCCCTTTATAATTTCTCCTGTTCTTGGATCTGTAATGCTACTACCATAACTCCACCCACGAGTAGATCTATGAACCCATTGTATTACATTATAGCGAGCATCTAATGGATCAGCATCATCTGGAAGCATTTTTAACTGAAAAGCATCTTTATAGCCAATTGCTTCAAAGGCTTGATTCCACCATTTACCACCTTCTAAAAGTGCAGAACGTACTGGCTCTGGTGTCCCATTATCTAAGTAATAAATAATAGGTTCAACAGCTTCGCTAATTTTTGCAGTTGGATCCTTTTTTTCTAAACGATGTCTCGTTATAAATTGTTTTAATATTGGTTCTTGCACTGGCGTTGAATAATCGTAATATGAAAAAGGATAAGAACCGCTTCTGGTATCATATACTCTTTTTTCAAAATTAGCATCAGGTAATTCTATAAATGAATGATGCTGAGAAACTGTGACTAAACTAGAATTTGGTGTTACTGAACGTATCTCTTGTCCTTTTGCATCACCTTTAAAAGTTAGGATTACATCAAACTCGCTATTTTTTGGAAAATCTTTAGTTCTTTCTAAATCAAAAGCACTTTTTGTTTTATCTAGACTATAATTACCTTGTTGTGAACGTTGCAATCTATTAGCTACACCATGGGTATCTTGCATTAAAAATTCGGTAACATCAATTATATATTTACCGTTTTTTTCTTCCTCAATTTTAAATCCAAATAAAATAGATTTTGCAAAAGCTTGTTCTACAGATTTTCGCTCAAGATAATTATCTGTTAGCGCCCTATATTTAAGGTTAGGTTGTACTAGAAGTAGTTTATTGCCAGCTTTTTTAAAATAAACAACTTGCTCATTCCCTAATTGACCTCTATCTAGACCAATATCGTTACTTCCTACTCCACTACTTAAAGAATACACATAAAGAAACTCTTTATTTAATTGATCAACTTCTAAAAAAAGTTTATCGTTTTCTTCATCATAATAAAAATCATAAAAGCCATTAAACTTTTGGTAGTTTTTACTCTTTTCTGAAAATTGTCCTACACAAGAAATCGCAAAAAGTAAAAACAGAATTGATACTAAATTTGGTCGCATTTTATTAGTTTTTTTAGATTTTAAATTTAGGTAAAATCATTTAAAAACTATGATTTTCACTTATTTCTATGCGAATAAGTCAAATTAATACAAATAGTTATTGATTTTTATTTGAAATGCAAAATTTACTTTTAATTATTATTAAATTAAGACAAACATATCAAATGAAAACCAGTAACTTAACTAAAACTTGAATTGTATGACAAATATTGAAAATAGTCTCTTTTCTTCTTACCAAAAAGGCGGTGATCTTTACGATGAAATTTTTGATGATACTGGAAATGTAAAAGATGTATATCAAAAGTTATTTTCATTGTATGGAGAGCATTCGATTGAAGATTATGTAAAACTTAATACAAAAGCGAAATCTTCTTTTTTTAATCAAGGAATTACGTTTCAGGTTTACAGTGATAAGGAAACAAAAGAGAAAATTTTTCCTTTTGACCTTTTTCCTAGAATTATAGATCCTACAGAATGGGATATCATAGAACGAGGTTCAATTCAAAGAAGTAAAGCTTTAAATCTTTTTTTATGGGATATCTACCATGAAAAAAAAATAATAAAGCAAGGTATTATTCCTATGGACCTCATAAGTTCATCCGTAAATTACCTACATCAAATGATAGGTGTAGACCCTCCTGGTGGTATATATAATCATATTTCGGGTACAGATGTTATCAAACATAAAGATGGAAAATACTATGTGCTTGAAGATAATATAAGATGTCCTTCTGGTGTAAGTTATGTGATTTGCAATAGAACTGCTCTTAAGCGTGCTCTTTTCGGAGTCTTTAATCATTATCAAACTTACTCAGTAACCAATTACGCAGAAAATCTTCTTGATCTTTTAGAAACAGTAAAACCAAAAGGTGTTGATATCCCCAATTGCGTAGTAATTACTCCTGGTATGTTTAACTCAGCTTTTTATGAGCATTCGTATTTGGCAAAAACAATGGGGGTTGAATTAGTTGAAGGTAGAGATCTTTTTGTGGAAAATGATTTTGTTTACATGAAGACTATAAAAGGTCCTGAAAAAGTAGATATCATTTATAGGCGTATTGATGATCAATTCTTAGACCCTTTAGAGTTTAGACCAGATTCTGCATTAGGTGTTCCCGGCTTATTTGCTGCCTATAAAAAAGGAAATGTAACATTAGCAAACGCCCCAGGAACTGGTGTTGCTGATGACAAAGCGGTATATACTTATATGCCTCAAATTATAAAATATTATCTTGATGAAGAACCTATTCTCAATAATGTGCATACGTATCATTGCTCAAGACCAGATGAGTTAGCCTATGTTCTTGAACATGTACATGAGCTCGTAATAAAACCTGTAGATGAAGCTGGTGGCTATGGCATATCAATAGGAAACAAATTAACCAAACAGGAAATAGAGACTGTGAAAGCTCAAGTAAAAGAAAACCCTAGAAAATATGTAGCACAACCAATTATGTCACTTTCCGTACACCCTACTTATATAGATGATACCGAATCTTTTGAACAACGTCACGTAGATCTTAGAACTTTCACAGTTTTAGGGAAAGATAGAGAGTTTGTTTTAAAAGGCGGATTAACACGAGTAGCTCTACAAAAAGGGAATCTAATTGTTAACTCATCTCAAGGAGGTGGATCCAAGGATACTTGGGTATTAAAAAATTAAATATACTATGCTAGCAAGAGTAGCCAACAACCTATTTTGGATGGGACGTTATATTGAACGCTCTGAACATATTGCCCGTTATTTAAATGTAAATTATTTTTCATCATTAGATGCTCCTAACCAATTATCGCAATCAAGACAATTTGTACTTAGATCTATGCTTTTTATGGTCGGAGATCCTGAAAAAAATAATGAAATTGTTTTAAATGAAGAAAAAGTACTCTATAAAATTGGACTAGATTTACAAACACCCTACTCTATAATTAACAATGTAAAATCTGCACGAGAAAATGCAAATAGCGCTCGTGATCTTATTTCAACTGAGCTTTATGAAGCTATAAACAAGTTTTACCATTTTATCATAAACTATGATGCTAATGTGTTTGTTAAAAATGGACTTCATGATTTTACAGTTAATATAACTGAAATGACTGCTATTTTAAGAGGCAAAATAAGAGGTACATTATTGCATGATTCTGTATATGCAATTATAATGATGGGAATTAATATTGAACGAGCAACACAAATTATAAGAATTATAAATGTTAAGTATAATGATGCCCTAATTGCTCAAGGAAGCTATGATGAAAAATTTAGTAAAAGTTTTGAGTGGACCACTTTATTAAAATGTGCTGAATCATACGATATGATGCGTAGATTATACAAAAAAACGCCTACAAGTATTTCTACTCTAGAGTTTCTAATTTTAAATCAGTATTGCCCAAGATCAATAATGAACAGTCTAAATCAGGTTTATAATCACGTAAAAGTATTAGACAAATCTATAGATTATGATAAAAATTCAACAGCTTTTTTAGTTGGTAGAGTTCGATCAGAATTTCAATACAAACATATTGAAGAAATAGAAGGAAATATTAAGACTTTCATTGAGAATATTCTCGAGAGCCTATCTCAAATTAGTATAAAGATGGAAAAAGAGTTTTTTAATTATTAAAACAAATACATTCACCTATCTTAGTATTTTTAAATACTATGCAATTAGAGTATATCATAACTTATAAAACAGAAAATCATTACGAAAATGATGCAGATGATGCGCATTGGCAGTTTTTAATAATTCCTGAACAGAATAATAGTCAAGAATTTGTTGAAGTAGATTTTAGCAACTCATTAAATGCATTAAATCAATATTCTATTAATGGATATGGATTTAAAACGATAAGAGTAAATCCAAAAATGAAATTTAAAACTATTTCTTTTGAGGCTACTTTCCGGTTATTAAAAAAAGAAATAAACCCATTTGAGTTCAAACAATCACTTAACTTAGAAAAAGATTACCAACAAATCCAAGATTTATCTTTTAAAGTAGATTTTGAGCCTTTTCTAAAAAAGACTCATTTAACCAAACTACCAAACCAGTCTTTAAACTTGTTTGTTTTTGACAAAGACTTATCAATTTTTGAGAATTTACAAAAATTAAATGAATGGACATTCAAACATATTTATTTTAAAACGGATGTCACTTCGGTAGAGACCACTTTAGAAGAAATTATTGAAAAAAAACATGGAGTATGTCAAGATTTTACACATTTATTTTGTGCATTAGCTCGTCAAAACGGAATTCCAACTAGGTATGTTTCTGGATATTTAAATCAGGGCAATGGCTATTTTGGTGATTCGCAAATGCATGCATGGTCAGAAGCTTATATTCCAAATATTGGTTGGGTAGGTTTTGATTCTACAAATAATTTACTAGCTTCTATCAATCATATTAAAGTTTGTCATGGCAAAGATTATAACGATTGTTCTCCTCTAAAAGGTGTTGTTTATGTTACTGGAGAAAATAAAACAAAACAATCTGTTCAAGTAGCCAGTCAACAGCAGTAAACATTTACAATCTTCACTATAAATAAAAAAAAGAGTACTACTTTTACTCAAAATTTATATTACAATGATAATTACGACTGAGCATTACAAAAGTCTTTTAGATCGCCTTGGTGCGTTAAGGAGGTATCTTTGACGTTGATGCTAAATTAATAGAAATTGAAAACGAGCAAGAAAAAACATTAGCGCCAGATTTTTGGGATAACGCTCAAAAAGCCCAAGAACACATGAAATTTATCCAATCTAAAAAGAAATGGGTAGATGATTATTTGGTTGCCGAAAATTTAGTTAATGATTTAGAAGTTCTTATTGAATTTCAAAAAGAAGGTGACGTTTCTGAAGAAGAAGTAGAACATCATTATCAAAAAACTTTAGATAGTATTGAGAATTTAGAGTTTAAAAACATGCTTTCAGAAGAAGGTGATGAGTTACCTGCTATTCTTCAAATTACAGCAGGTGCTGGTGGCACAGAAAGTTGCGATTGGGCAGCCATGCTCATGCGTATGTATATGATGTGGAGTGAAAAAAATGGCTATAAAGTTAAAGAACTCAATTATCAAGAGGGTGATGTAGCTGGCATAAAAACGGTTACTTTAGAGATTGATGGAGAATTTTCTTTTGGATGGCTTAAAGGTGAAAACGGAGTACATCGTTTGGTACGTATTTCCCCTTTTGATAGCAATGCCAAAAGGCATACCTCTTTTGCATCGGTATATGTTTATCCATTAGTAGATGATAGTATTGAAATTGAAGTAAACCCCGCAGATATTGAAATTATTACAGCTCGATCAAGTGGTGCTGGTGGTCAAAATGTAAATAAAGTTGAAACTAAAGTTCAATTAACACATAAGCCAACAGGAATACAGATTTCATGTTCCGACTCCAGGTCACAACATGACAATAGAGCTACTGCACTAAAAATGTTGAAATCTCAATTGTATGAAATTGAACTTCGAAAAAAAATGGAGGCACGCCAAGAAATTGAATCTTCGAAAATGAAAATCGAATGGGGATCTCAAATACGAAATTATGTAATGCATCCATATAAATTAGTAAAAGATGTACGTACAGCTACAGAAACTGGCAATGTTGATGCCGTTATGGATGGTGAAATTGATAAATTCTTAAAATCATATTTAATGATGATGGGGCAAAAAGAAGTTGAATAAAGCAACATACTCTCTATTTACAAGTTATTTTAATACTGATTTAAAAAAATCAATACATTATGCTTAAAATATACCATAATCCAAGATGTCAAAAATCTCGTGAAGCATTAGCATTACTAGAAAAATCAGAAAAAGAATTTGAAGTGATTCATTATCTTGAAAACATCCCAAGTAAAAAAGAGCTTCAAGATATTTTAAACTTATTACATATTTCAGCAGAAAAACTTGTTCGAAAAAATGAAGCTATCTGGAAAGAAAAATTTAAAGACAAAAAACTTACTGAAGATGCCATTTTAGATGCATTAGTTACATATCCTAAATTAATAGAAAGGCCAATTATTATAAATGGTAACAAAGCAGTAATTGGCAGACCTCCAATTCTAATACAAACAATTATCTAATGTTTTTTAATGAGAATATCTAGAGGTTTAACCGCTAAATCATTTTAACAAACATTTAACCAAGTCTGTTTAAACCAAAGTTTAGTTTTAATATCATATAAACAATTAAGTTATGAAAACATATGTAAAATATTTAGTAGCAATTTTAATTACAATTTCAGCATTAACAGAAATTAGAGCTCAATATGGCAGTGGTTATGGTTATGGTGGTAGACAACGAAGTGCTATCCCGCAAGCTCAAACCCCACAAGAGCAACCTAAAGCTTTAACCGCTGAAGAAATTGTAGATAATGAGATGCCAAATATTACAGAAGTTGTTGGCCTTAACCCTTTTGAAGAAGCTATTGTTAGAACAACACTCACTAAATATGTTCAAAAACGTATTGAATTACAAATTTTAAATCTTGATCCAGAAAAAACCCGAGAGGCATTGGATAAAATTACAGAAGAACAAGATGAAGAATTGAAGTCTAGTTTACCTGAAGAAAAATACGAAGCTTTTATGCAGCTTCAGAAAGATAGATTTAAAACTAAAAAGAAAAAGAAGAAGAAAAACAAAGATTAACTAAACTAAGCTATGAAAAAATTATTGCCTTTTATTTTATTATGTATTACAATTACCACATCAGCTCAAAGAGCACAAGACGCAGACCCTATTAAAATAACAGGCACCGTACTAGAACAAGGCACAGGATTACCTTTAGAATATGCCACCTTAGTTTTACAAAGCATTGAAGATCCAAGTAAAATAACCGGTGGAATAACTGATGCAAATGGAAAATATGAAGTTGAAACTACTCCAGGAAAATTTAATGTTAGTATTGAATATATAGGATACAAAACTTATAAATTACCGAATCAAACTTTAAGCAAATCAACTAATTTAGGTGTTACCAATTTGTCTCCAGACGTTTCAGAACTTGAAGGCGTAGAAGTTGTTGCTGAAAAAACTACTGTAGAGGTTCGTTTAGACAAGAAAGTATATAATATTGGTAAAGACTTAACTACAAGTGGTGCTAATATTAGTGATGCATTAAATAATGTACCTTCTGTTACGGTTGATGTTGATGGCGCTATTAGTCTAAGAGGTAATGAAAATGTTAGAATTTTAATTAACGGAAAACCATCAGCTATGGCTGGTTTTGGTTCTACAGATGCTTTGCGCCAGTTACCCGCAGATGCAATTGAAAAAGTTGAAGTAATTACAAGTCCATCTGCTCGTTATGATGCAGAAGGAACTGCTGGTATTTTAAATATCATTCTAAAAAAAGAAAAAACTTTAGGTTTTAATGGTTCCGTGAATACAACTATTGGGTATCCAAATGCAAGTCAAATTAGCAGTAACCTTAATTTAAGAACTGATAAATTTAATATTTTTAATACGTTAGGGTATTCATATAGATCATCACCAGGAAGTGGATATTTTGATAACACTTATAGTAGTGGAGATTTTGATCGAATTATTGAAAGTAGAGATATTAAGAGAGAAGATAAAGCTTTCAATGCAAATTTAGGTCTTGAATATTTCTTAACAGAAAAATCATCCATTACGGGTAGTATTTTTGGTCGATTCTCTGACGAATCTGATATTACAGATAATGATAGTAAGCGTTATATTGACAATACTATTGCAAATCAGACTTTCCGTACTGAAGATGAAGCGCAAGATGAAAAAAGTTACCAAGCTTCTTTAAACTATACAAATAACATTAATGATGAAGGTCATAAATTAACTGCTGATTTTCAATATTCTCATAATATTGAAGATGGTTTAACCGGAATAGAAGAAAATAATATTTTCCCTACAAATGATTTGTTAGCGAGAGAGAAGATTTTTCAAGATGAAACTCGAAATGAATATTTATTCCAAGCAGATTATGTGCTACCAATGGGCGATGCGCAATTCGAAGCTGGATATAGAGGTAATTTTAAGCAGAATATTAATGATTATCAACTAGATACTTTAAATCAAAATTCTGGTCAATATGACACTAATTTAGAATTAACTAATAAATTTAGTTATGACGAAAATGTAAATGCACTTTACACACAGTATGGAAATAAATTTGGAAACTTTTCTTTCTTATTTGGGTTACGTCTAGAAAATACACAACTTAAAGGAAACGTTCAATCAGATTATGATACAGCTGCACTACAAGAAATTTTGGGTGATGATGTTGATTTAAATTTTGATAAAAATTATTTAGGTCTTTTTCCTACTATAAATTTTATATTTGAGCTAAACGAAATGGAAAATATTTCATTGGGCTATAATAGAAGAATCAATAGGCCAAGAGGTTATTTTATAAATCCATTTCCATCTAGATCCAGTAGAACAAACGTTTTTCAAGGAAATCCTGATTTAGATCCTGCGTATGCAAACGCTTTTGATTTAGGATATTTAAAAAGATGGACGAAATTAACATTAACGTCTTCAATTTATTACCAAAAAGAAACCAATTCTTTTGAAAGAATACAAGAAGAAACTGGACAAGTTACTTCAGATGGTATTAGCATTATTAGATCTATACCAATCAACTTATCAACCAACCAACGTATTGGAGCTGAAGCAGCTATTTTATATAACCCAACTAAATGGTTACGTTTAAATGGTAGTTTTAACTTTTTTCAATTTGAGACTGATGGTGTTTTCAATGATGTTGATTATGGTGCAAAAAATACAAGCTGGTTCTCAAGATTTAGTTCTAAAGTTACTTTGCCATCAAAAATAGATTGGCAAACGAATATATTTTACAGAGGCCCTTCAGAAAACTCACAAACAAAAAGTAAGAGCATGACTTTCGTTAGCCTTGCTTTTAGTAAAGATGTTTTAGGAGACAATGGCACCCTTACTTTTAATGTAAATGATGTATTTAATTCTGCAAAAAGAAGATCATATACAGAAACTGCATTTTTTACATCAGATAGTGAATTTCAATGGAGAAAGAGACAATTTACATTAGGTCTTATGTATCGTTTTAACCAACCTAAAGGTAAATCTAGACAACAACCTCAACAAAGAAATGATGATGGTCAAGGAGAAGGTGAATTCTAATAAATAGAATAACATAAAACAAAAAAAGAAGCCAAATGGCTTCTTTTTTTGTTTTATGTTGAGATATTATTTTAAAATAAAAATAATATTATTCGTTAAGCTTTGCTTTTTTAGCATCACGCTTTTCCTTAATAAATTCTAATAAAGAACCACCTAACCAATAAGGAATTACAAAAGTTAGTAAAAAAATCATTAGCCAAAACCCGATTGTCAAAATGGTTAAAAAAGCTAAAAAACCTAAATATTGGTCAAATTCAAACATGATTATATATTTTAATATTACAAAGATACTTTGAAATTGATGAATACTACAAATGAAATCTAAAAAAAATCTATAAAAAAATTGATGACAGTCAAAAAAAAATACACAATACAATATCTTTGCATCACACATAAATAAAATACTTATGAGTTTTAGAATAGAAAAAGATACAATGGGAAAGGTTGAGGTCCCATCAGATAAATATTGGGGAGCACAAACAGAACGCTCTCGTAATAATTTCAAAATTGGTCCAACTGCTTCAATGCCTTTAGATATTGTATATGGTTTTGCTTATTTAAAAAAAGCTGCTGCCTATACCAATGAAGAATTAGGTGTTTTATCAAAAGAAAAAAGAGATTTAATTGCAACGGTATGTGATGAAATTTTAGAAGGAAAACACGATGATCAATTTCCTTTAGTAATTTGGCAAACGGGTTCAGGCACTCAAAGTAATATGAATGTGAACGAAGTAATTGCCAATCGTGCTCACGAAATAGCAGGTAAAGTAATTGGAGAAGGTGAAAAAACAATACAACCTAATGACGATGTAAATAAATCGCAATCATCAAATGATACATTTCCAACAGGAATGCACATCGCTGCTTATAAAAAAATTGCAGAAGTTACCATTCCTGGAATTACTCAATTGCGAGATACACTCCACAAAAAATCAGTAGAATTTAAAAATGTAGTAAAAATTGGGCGTACACATTTAATGGACGCTACTCCCCTAACCTTAGGTCAAGAATTTTCTGGTTATGTGTCACAATTAGATCATGGTCTAAAAGCTTTAAAAAATACCTTGCCTCACCTTTCTGAATTAGCATTAGGTGGAACTGCTGTAGGAACAGGTTTAAATACTCCTGAAGGGTATGATGTTTTGGTTGCCAAATACATAGCAAAATTTACAGATTTACCTTTTATAACGGCAGAAAATAAATTTGAAGCTTTAGCATCACATGATGCAATAGTTGAAAGTCATGGAGCTTTAAAACAATTAGCAGTTTCCTTAAATAAAATTGCAAATGATATTCGTATGATGGCTTCTGGTCCTCGTTCTGGTATTGGTGAAATCATTATTCCAGCAAATGAACCAGGAAGTTCTATAATGCCCGGAAAAGTAAACCCTACGCAATGCGAAGCATTAACAATGGTTTGTGCACAAGTAATGGGTAATGATGTAGCAATTAGTGTTGGAGGTACTCAAGGACATTATGAGTTAAATGTTTTTAAACCAATGATGGCAGCTAATATTTTACAATCGGCTGAACTTATTGGGGATGCTTGCGTTAGTTTTGATGTTAATTGTGCCGTTGGTATTGAGCCAAACCATGAAGTGATTAAGCAATTATTAAATAGCTCGTTAATGTTAGTTACCGCTTTAAATACTAAAATTGGTTATTACAAAGCGGCTGAAATTGCAAATACAGCACACAAAAATGGAACGACACTAAAACAGGAAGCAATAAATTTAGGTTATGTAACTGCTGAAGATTATGACGAATGGGTAAAACCAGAAGATATGGTCGGAAGTCTTAAATAATAAATTTATCAAAATAAAAAAAGGGGCTATCTATTTAAAGATTTGCCCCTTTTTTGTTAATGGATAGTAATACTATTTTAAAGCGAACTTACTTGTTCCTAATAATTTAAGTTTGTTATCATATACGTTTACCATATAATTTCCTTTTTGGAAATCACTAGCTGGTTTACTAATATAATCACATACGTCTAAAGCTTTATTCTCATAGTAAAAAGCTGTTGATTTACTATAAGTCACTGAAGCTCCAGAATCAGTAGATTTTGAATAGCTTTCTCCTAAAACATTTCCTTGAGGATCTAAAACTTCAATATAAAATTCTTTATCACCAGCCTGAGCAATTGCATTATTTGTTAAAGTAAAACAAACTTTAAATTTATCTGTAGCTCCGGCTCTTTGAGTAGAAACTAATTTACCACTGCTACGCTCTTTTACAGCATCTACAGATAATTTTGATATATTTAAAGCAGAACCTCTTTCTACTACATCTGCCAATTGTGTATTTTGTACCACAAGTGAATCATTAAAAACTGTTTGTTTTTCTAATTCAACATAAGTGCTATCTCTTTCCATAGCTAACATACTATTAGAACGAGTTAAAGAATCAACTTTTCTAATTAATTGCTCTCTTTCTTTTGTAAGTATACTCACTTGTCTTCTATATTTCCCTAAAGCTGAAATATCTAATTTCATAGTCTTTACAGAATCAATGTATTTTGCAATATTATCTCTTGCACTTACTAACTCATCATTAGTAGCATTACTTTCTAAAATAGCTTTGTCATATTCAGATCTTAAGCTAGTTAAATCTTCAACTACTAATTCTTTTTCTTTGTTAAGTTTTACAGTGGTATCTTGTTTGTCTTTATAAAGACTTACAGTGTAGATTACTGTACCGACTAACAATAAAAGTAATAGACCAGCTACTACCTTTAACCCATTATTGTTTTTTACTTCTGCCATAATTTTAAAAATTAAATGTTCTTTTTAGTTGACTTCAAAAAGAAGTTGTTTGATTGTATCACAATGATATACGTTCAAATTTAATTTTTAGATTTTTTGTTAAAAAAATAGTTTTTGAAATGATTAACTTTATTATTACAAATTAAGATTTTATGCCTGTAACTATAATACCTTACGAATCGAAGTATGCAAATGATTTTAAAAATTTAAATATTGCTTGGTTAGAAGAATATTTTTATGTCGAAGAAAAGGATATTAAATTATTAAATGATTGTGAGAATACAATTTTAAAAAATAAAGGCTATATATTTTTTGCTAAATATAATGATGATATTGTTGGTTGCTTTTCATTTATATTAAATGAAGAACATATTTATGAACTTGGTAAAATGGCAGTCGATCAAAAATTTCAAGGGTTGAAAATTGGTCAAGAACTTTTAAAATTTGCAATAGATTTTGCTAAAAAAAGCGATTGGAGTAAAATTATTTTGTATTCAAGCACTAAGCTTCAACATGCCTTGTATCTTTATAAAAAGTATGGGTTTAAAGAAATCGAACTTGAAAAAAATTTACCCTATGCAAGAAGTGATATTAAAATGGAATTACTATTAAAATAATTAATTATTAAAAACAATACCTATGAAAAAGTTAGCGTACATCACGTTATTTACAATTCTAGTAACAGCCTGTAAGGAAAATCAGAAAAAAGAAACTTCTGAAATAGAAGGTTCTGCAATGGAATCTGAAATGAAGTCTCCTGAATTAACAATTACACCAATTGAGCATGCAACTGCAGTTTTACAGTGGGGTGAAACCACCATATATGTTGATCCAGTAGGTAGTGCTAAGGATTTTGAAAATCAGAAAAAACCAAACTTAATTTTAATTACTGATATTCATGGAGACCATTTTAGTTTAGAAACCTTAGATTCATTAGATACTTCTATGGCAAAAATAATTGTACCTCAAGCTGTTGCAGATAAAATGTCAGAAAAATTGAAATCACAATTAGAAATTTTAGCTAATGGAGATTCTATTGAAGTATCAAAAATTAAAATAAAAGCTATCCCTATGTACAACTTACGTGAAGAAGCATTAAATTTTCATACAAAAGGAAGAGGAAATGGTTATGTTCTAACTTTTGGTGATGAAAGAATTTATTTTTCAGGTGATACAGAAGATATTCCAGAAATGAGAGATTTAAAAAATATTGATAAAGCATTTATTTGTATGAACTTGCCGTATACCATGACCGAAGAAAGTGCCGCCAGTGCTGTTTTAGAGTTCAAACCAAAACAGGTATATCCTTATCATTATAGAGGTAATCCAGATGTTAGCGATGTAAGTAAATTTAAGAAACTTGTTAATGATGGAAATTCTGATATTGAAGTCATCCAATTAGATTGGTACCCTAATGATGATTTTTAGGAATATACTGTAACATTTCACATAAAAAAATAGTCTATATATAATAAATAACCTAAAAGCAACTTTATGAAATTCAAAACTAAATGGTTCTTTCTTCCTTTTCTTGCAATTTTGATTGTCAGTTGTACAGAAAAGAAGGAAGAAAAAAAAGAAGAAAAAATGTCTCAATTTAAGGTTCCAGTTGAATATTATAAATTAGACAATGGCCTTAAAGTAATATTATCACAAGACAAGACTTCACCAACTGCTATTATTGCTGTATACTATAACATTGGTTTCAGAATAGAACCCAAAGACAGAACAGGATTTGCGCATCTTTTTGAACATATGATGTTCCAAGGATCAAAAAATCTTGGTAAAATGGAATTCATAAAACTAATACAAGAAAATGGTGGTATACTAAACGGTTCCACTAGGTTTGACTTTACTAATTATTTTGAAATTGTTCCATCCCACAAATTAGAAACCATGTTATGGGCAGAGGGAGATCGAATGAGAGGCTTAGAAATAACTCAAGATAATTTAACCAATCAGCAAGGAGTAGTTAAAAATGAAGTAAAAGTTAATGTACTTAACCAACCATATGGTGGATTTCCTTGGTTAGATATGCCACAATATGCAAACACAAATTGGTATAATTCTCATAATTTTTATGGTGATTTAGAAGATTTAGATTCTGCAAATCTTGAAGATGTCGCAAGTTTTTTCAAAACCTATTATTCTCCTAATAATGCTGCAATATCTATAGTTGGTGATTTTGAAATGGAAGAGACTAAAGCATGGATAGATAAATATTTTGGTAATATTCCATCGGCTAATGTTCCTCCACAACCAGATATTTCAGAACCTAAACAAACAGAAGAAAAAGAATATGTAAAAGATGATGCATTAGCAAATAAACCAGCTATAGCATTAGCATATCATATGCCTAAACGTAATACACCAGAATATTACGCGATGGGACTTCTAGATCAAATTTTAGTGCAAGGAGATAATAGCCTACTCTCGCAAAAACTAGAAAAAGAAAAAGGGTTTACTTCTGATCTTGGAGGTGGTATAAATTACTTAGGGAATATGTTCAATTATAAAGGTCCAATGGTTTGGATGTATAATTTCACCTATGATAAAGAAACTTCTAGAGATGAAATATTAATTGCTATCGACAATGTAATGGTCAATTTAAAATCAAGTATATCTCAAGATATGATTGATAAAGCTATTGTTAAGATTCGTTCACAATTATATGATGATATCGGAGGAACATTTGGGCTTGGTAGAGCAGATTTACTATGTAGCTTTGCCCTCTTTGATGATGATCCTAAGCGTATAAATACACTTGAAGATGAATTCAAAAAAATAACTCCAGAAATAGTTAAAAAAACAATTGATGCGTATTTAGTAAAAACAAATCGTACTATACTTACCATTAACCCACTTTTAGCAGATAACGAAAAAAAATAAACAAAATGAAAAATATAATTATATATCTTTTAGTACTTACATTTTCGGTATCTATAACCGCACAAGATAAAGAGTTACCTCCTAAAGGTGGAGAACCAAAGAACTTCACATTACCTAAAAAAGAAGTTGTAAAACTCGATAATGGTTTAACATTAGTCTTGGTTCCTTATGGTTCAATTCCTAAAGCTACTATTCAATTTAGTATTAAAACAGGAAATATAGATGAAAATGAAAATCAAGTATGGCTAAGTGATCTTTTGGCAGATTTACTTGAAGAAGGTAGTACGACAAAAACAGCAAAACAAATTGCTGATGAAATGGCAGGAATGGGAGGCAATCTAAACATAGGTGTCGGTCTTCATACTGCCTCAATAAGTACTTCTGTGCTTTACGAATTTACTCCTAGTGCTATAAAAGTAATGGCTGATGTACTTAAAAATCCAAAATTTCCTACCTCAGAATTAGAGCGATTAAAGAATAATATGAAGCGTGATTTATCAGTTCAATTAGCTAGACCTCAAGCACAAGCAAATCGTGATTTTTATGCACAATTATACCCAAATCATCCTTATGGACGAATATTTCCAACAAATGAAATGATTGATTCTTATACTGTTGATGATATAAAACAATTTTATAAGGAGCATTTTGGTGCATTACGAACTACTATTTATATAGCTGGTAGCTTCGATACCGATGCAGTTAAAGAAGCTGTTGAATTATCATTCTCGGATTGGACAAAAGGTACTAAAGCGGAATTCAATATTGCGGAACCTGTAACTTCAAACGAAATTAAAATCATTGATAGACCTGGAGCTCCACAATCTACCATATATTACGGTCTACCAGTTATTGGGCCTTCAGATGAAGATTTTATAGCTTTAGATGTTACAAACTCTCTATTAGGAGGATCATTTGGCTCTAGAATTACAAGTAATATTAGAGAAGATAAGGGATATACCTATTCTCCCTACAGTAGTTTAGATACAAAATACAAATCTGGAGTATGGTATGAAGCTGCCGATGTTACAACCGAGCATACAGCTGATGCGTTATATGAAATAAAAAAAGAGATTGAAAAATTACAAAATGAACCCCCAACTCAAAAAGAAATGGATGGAATCATTAATTATGAATCTGGTATTTATGTACTACAAAATTCAACTCCAGGAGGTATTATTGGACAAATGATTTTTTTGGATACATATGATTTAGATGAATCATTCTTAACCAATAAAGTAAAAAATATGCATGCTGTCACTCCTGAAAAAGTTCAGGAAATGACTAAAAAATATATTAAACCAGAAAATATGACTTTAATTATTGTAGGTGATAAAGAAAAAATAGAACATAAGATGAATAAGCCTATAAAAGCACCATTAAAACAATAGTAATGCATTTACAAACTAAAAACTCCCTTTAAAAGGGAGTTTTTTTATCTAATCAATTTTTTATACTTAATACGCTTCGGCATTAAATCACCACCTAATCGTTTTTTCTTATTCTCTTCATAATCAGAGAATGATCCTTCAAAGAAATATACTTGTGAATCGCCTTCAAAAGCAAGAATATGGGTACAGATTCGGTCTAAGAACCAACGGTCGTGAGAAATAACTACAGCACAACCCGCAAAATTCTCTAAACCTTCTTCCAATGCTCGCAATGTATTTACGTCAAGATCGTTAGTAGGCTCATCTAAAAGCAAAACGTTACCTTCTTCTTTAAGTGTCATTGCTAAATGTAAGCGGTTACGTTCACCACCAGATAACATATTCACTTTTTTATTTTGCTCGCTTCCAGAAAAGTTAAATCTACTTAAATAAGCCCTAGAATTAACTTGACGACCTCCCATCATTATCAACTCTTGCTCATCACTGAAATTTTGCCAAATAGTTTTCTCAGGATCTATATTAGAATGACTTTGGTCTACATAAGCAATCTTAGCAGTATCTCCGACTACAAACTCACCTTTATCTGGGGTTTCCTCCCCCATTACCATTCTAAAAATAGTAGTTTTTCCTGCACCGTTTGGGCCAATTACACCAACAATTCCTGCTTGTGGTAATTTAAAATTTAAATCTTCGTAGAGTAATTTGTCTCCGTAAGCTTTACTTACCCCTATAGCTTCAATCACATTTGTACCTAAACGAGGTCCGTTTGGTATGTATATTTCTAGTTTTTCATCAAGTTGTTTCTGATCTTGACTCATTAACTTATCATAATTGTTCAAACGGGCCTTTTGTTTTGTCTGACGTCCTTTAGCCCCTTGCCTAACCCATTCTAGTTCTCGTTCTAATGTTTTTTGACGTTTAGAAGCTGTTTTGCTTTCTTCGGCCATACGTTTAGATTTTTGATCTAACCAGCTAGAATAATTCCCTTTCCAAGGAATACCCTCTCCTCTATCCAATTCTAAAATCCAGCCTGCAACGTTATCTAAAAAATACCTATCGTGTGTTACTGCAATTACAGTTCCTTTATATTCTGCTAAATGATGTTCTAACCAATGTACTGATTCGGCATCTAAATGGTTGGTAGGCTCATCTAATAATAAAATTTCAGGTTCTTGTAATAACAATCTACATAATGCCACACGTCTGCGCTCACCACCAGAAAGTACTCCAATTTTTTTATCTGGCTCAGGAGTACGTAAAGCATCCATGGCAATTTCAAGTTTAGTATCTAATTCCCAAGCATTAGAAGCATCAATTTGATCTTGTAGTTCTGCTTGACGCGCCATTAACTTGTCCATTTTATCTGCATCAGAATACACTTCTTCTAAACCAAACATATCGTTTATCTTATTGTATTCATCAAGAATCGCAACCGTATCAGCAACACCCTCTTTTACGATCTCAAGTACCGTTTTACTTTCATCTAATGCTGGTTCTTGTTCTAAATAACCTACTTTATATCCAGGAGAAAAAACAACATCCCCTTGGAAATTTTTATCAGCTCCAGCAATAATTTTTAAAAGGGTAGATTTACCAGATCCATTAAGTCCTAAAATTCCAATTTTAGCACCATAAAAAAAACTTAGGTAGATATTTTTAAGTACTGGAGTATTTGCTGTTTTATAGGTTTTAGTAACCCCAGACATTGAGAAAATTACTTTCTTATCGTCAGACATATATAATGAATTATTTAATTTATTAGGAAGATTAATTATTTAAGAGATTCTAAACTCTACCTTTTAAGGCATTAAAAACCCAAGCAATTGCAAAGAAACCAATACCTACGGCAGCAAATCCCCATCCAGCAACATCATCATATCTAAAAGCACCTAGTGCTATCAAAATTAATCCTACTATAATCATAATAAATGTTGCCCAAGCGAGCACTGTGTTTTTATTCATTCCCATAATATCTTACACTTTTTTAGTTAGTTGGTGGCGTCAAATATCGTGATTTTTAAAGGATTTTTTAGTTAGAAAAAACTAAAATTTATTTTTCAAAAGGGAATTTCACGTTTGTTTTTGTTCTAATAGAATCTAAAAGTTCTATTAAATCTCTACTATTCTGATGATTCCATAGATTGCTTTCTAATTTATTCTCCCTTAAACATAAATGAACTTCGTTTATTTCATAAAAATAACCTTTACCAGTTGTTGGTAAATCAAAATGAGTTTTATTTCCATCTATTTCCAACGTATACCCTTGAGCATGATGCCATTGTGGGTCTAAAAAAATAGCTCCTTTTGTTCCAGATATCTCGGCTTCCATTTTTGATTTCGAATTTAAGCCACTATATAAAATTGCTTGTGCTTCAGCATAATCAAATACCATTGATGTTTGCATTTCAATTCCAGTTTTATACATTTTTGAAGATGCTAATATATTTTCAGGTTTCCCTAGTAGTAAATAAGATAAAAAAATAGGATAAATGCCAATATCCAATAAAGAACCTCCTGCTAAATTAGGGTTTAAAAGTCTATTTTCTTCATCTCTATGTAAAGCTGGAAAAGCAAAATCGGCATGTATATAGCGTACATCTCCAATTACATCATCATCTATCAATTCCTTGACTTTTTGGATTGTTGGATTAAATCTACTCCACAAAGCTTCCATTAGAAAAACACCATTTTCATGAGCAGTATTAATCATTTTTGTTACTTCTGCCAAGTTTACACCCATTGGTTTTTCACATAGTATATGCTTTTTAAAATTCATAGCTTCAATTGCAATATCAGCATGAAAAGAATGAGGTGTGGCAATATATATTACATCAACCTCTTCACATTTAAATAACTCCTCATAACTCCCAAAAGCATATTTTGAATTGTATTGAGTTGAAAATTCTATAGCTTTATCTATATTTCTTGATGCGACTGCTGTTAGCTCCGCATCATTAACCAATAGCAAATCTTTTATAAAACTGTGAGCTATACTTCCTAAACCAAGTATTCCCCATCGTATTTTTTGTTGCATTATATCATTTTAGTTTTGTCAAAGTTAATCAATATTACTCCTTATCTTTATACCCATTAAAGAAATTGTAACACCTATGGACATCAACTTCAATAAGAACGAAGACCACAATAAACTGCTTTTGTCAGACTTAAAAAAAAGACTTGCTACTGTAAAATTAGGCGGAGGTAAAAGTAGAATTGAAAAGCAACATGCTCAAGGTAAAATGACAGCTAGAGAACGTATTGACTATCTTTTAGACACCAAAACTGATGCCGTTGAAATTGGAGCATTTGTTGGGGACGGCATGTATGCAGCACATGGTGGTTGTCCTTCAGGTGGTGTAATCATTAAAATTGGATATATTCAAGGTAAACAATGTATTGTTGTCGCAAATGATGCTACCGTAAAAGCGGGAGCATGGTTCCCTATTACTGCAAAAAAAAATCTCCGTGCGCAAGAAATTGCTATGGAAAATAAACTTCCAATCATTTATTTGGTAGACAGTGCTGGAGTGTATTTACCATTGCAGGATGAGATTTTCCCTGATAAAGAGCACTTTGGCCGTATTTTTAGAAATAATGCTCTAATGAGTAGTATGGGAATTACCCAAATTTCTGCTGTTATGGGAAGTTGTGTTGCGGGTGGAGCTTATTTGCCCATTATGAGTGATGAAGCGTTGATTGTAGATAAAACAGGGAGTATTTTTTTAGCTGGTAGTTATTTGGTAAAAGCAGCTATTGGAGAGACTATTGATAATGAAACTCTCGGTGGTGCCACTACACATTGTGAAATAAGTGGAGTTACCGATTATAAATCTAAAGATGATGCGGGTGCTTTAGACACCATTAAAAACATCATGAGTAAAATTGGTGATTTTGAAAAAGCTGGATTCAATAGAGTTCCTCCTGAAAAACCAAAAGAGAATCCTGAAGATATCTATGGAATTTTACCAAAATCAAGGAGTGACCAATATGACATGCTTGAAATTATAAAACGGTTAGTAGATAATTCTGATTTTGAGCAATATAAAGAAGGTTATGGAAAGACTATTTTAACAGGTTACGCTCGTATTGATGGTTGGGCTGTAGGTATTGTTGCCAACCAGCGTAAAGTAGTGAAAACTACAAAAGGTGAAATGCAATTTGGAGGGGTTATTTACTCTGATTCTGCTGATAAGGCTACGCGATTTATAGCCAATTGTAATCAAAAGAAAATTCCATTAGTATTTTTACAAGATGTTACTGGTTTTATGGTCGGAAGTAAAAGTGAACATGGAGGTATTATTAAAGATGGTGCAAAAATGGTAAATGCTGTAAGTAATTCTGTTGTTCCTAAATTTACTATTATAATTGGAAACAGTTATGGCGCAGGTAATTACGCCATGTGTGGTAAAGCATACGATCCACGTTTAATTGTTGCTTGGCCCAGTGCTGAATTAGCCGTTATGAGTGGTAATTCTGCTGCTAAAGTATTACTTCAAATAGAAAAAGCATCCTTAGAGAAAAAAGGAGAAGTCATTACTCCTGAAAAAGAAGCTGAATTATTTAGCAAGATTAAAGATCGTTACGATGACCAAGTTTCGCCGTATTATGCGGCATCCAGATTATGGACAGATGCAATTATCGACCCATTAGACACTCGCAAATGGATTTCTATGGGTATTGATGCTTCAAACCACGCTTCTATTGAAAAGCCTTTTAATTTAGGTGTAATTCAGGTTTAATTTCCCTGATGGTCTTTTACTCTTGGAATTAAGAGTAATTCTGTTTGACGACCATTTACATATCTAAATCCATTTTCACCGAAAAAACCTGCTTCTTCAAGCATAATTCGAATATCTCTTTTCCATTCGGGAATGGTAATAGTCGTATTTAATTCTATTGCATAAACTGTATTTGGGTTTAGTGGGTAGTTTTCACCATCATCTTTCATGACGCCTCCCTGCGAATCCCACATTCCGATAGTTGTACCCGCCGAATGCCCATATAAACCTAATGGATGTGTATAAATAGCTGGCCGAAGACCTGCTGATTTTGCCTCTGTTAATGCTGTTGCCAAAATTTGATTCCCAATTTTGCCTTTAACCATATTTTTAGTTAAAAAATCTTGAACTTTATTTCCTTCTTTCAACCCATCTCTTAAAAATTGAGGCGCTTGTTTTTCTTCTGGTTTTAGTACATAGGCTAATTCTTGGCAATCGGTATTCAATCGTAGATATGTAATTCCAAAATCGCAATGCAATAAATCACCAGGTAAAATTACTAGTTCGTTTGGTCTGCTTGAAAAGGAATACAAATGACTTACTAATTGTTCACTACTTCGTTGTATATCAACAGTTGGGTGAAACCAAGTTTCCAACCCTAAATCGGTCACTTTTTGTCGCATCCACCACTCTACTTCCGTGGTCGTAGTAACTCCTGGAGTAATTACTTTTTCTGAGAAGGCTTCCTGAACAATATCGTGTGTAATGTCAACTAATTGAGCATAAATAATCATTTCTTTAGGTGTGCGTGTTTCTATCCATCGAACCGCTAATTGCTCTGCTGAAACAACTTTCTGATGGTATTTTTTAGGAAGATTTTGTAAAAACTCATCATAATCGGTCTTATCTAAACCATCGGCAATATTATAATCTTTTGAAAAATTTAGCGCTATTTTATTTGGTTTTCGTTCCTCAATTAATTCGATTAAACGTTTCCATTGGTTAGGTTCTTTCTCTTTATCCCAAGCAGATATAATATGATCTCCAACATTATAGCGAGCCACTGCCAACTTTTCTATCGTATTTTTAGCTTTATCTCTATAAAACAAAAGAATTGTTCTTCTTCTAGCATTCAACCAAGTTGCAGGTAGCATGGTTTTCATCACTGGATCTTCATTATACTCACGAGAAATAACAATCCACATATCTATCTCTGATACATCCATAAGTTCAGGTAAGAGTTTATCAAAACGCTCAGCTAAAATCTCATCTACAACTACAGCACGTTCTTTTTCTGAAAGTATTTGTTGTGAAGAAATAGATAATGAATAAAATAAAGTAGCGGCTAGGAGTAATCTTTTCATAGGTTGGTTTTGTAATCAGAGTGTACGTAATCAACTCGTTCAATAATTCGACCTTGAAAATACAAAATATTGAATAACAAAAAAGTGCCTTTCGGCACTTTTTTAAAGACTATTCTCTGCAGTTTTAACCAAACGTATAAATTCTGCTCGATATCCTTTTTTATCTTCCCCTTTTCCTGAAATTGCTAATTCTAAAACGTCTTTTAAATTTGAAGCATTTAGGTATTGTGATTTTCTTAAGTTCATTCCAAAAAGTGCCACAGCAGACGAAAATTTGAAATCTGTTGACATTTCTGAAAGTTGATTCTTATATACTTCTACCATTTCTATACTTTTATCTTCATTGGGTTTTTTATATCTAAACTTTACAGTAAAAAGATCATCATTATCATCATTTTTTACTTTTGATTGAGTGTATTTTAAATCAGCTACTTCTTTTATGAATTCGCTTTTTACCCCTACAGGGATTATTTCATAAAGTGCTGTAACTGTATGTCCGCTCCCTAATTCTCCAGCATCTTTAGTGTCATCAATGAAATCTTCATCAGCTAGCAACCTATTTTCATACCCAATCAACCGGTATGCTTGTACTTTTGCTGGATTGAATTCTATTTGAATTTTGACATCTTTAGCAATCGTATATAAGGTTCCTCCAAACTCTTCTCCAAATACTTTTTGTGCTTCTTGCATGGTATCTATATATGCATGATTTCCGTTTCCTTTATCTGCCAACTTTTCAAGTTTTGCATCTTTATAATTTCCCATTCCGAAACCTAATACTGATAAGAAAATCCCTGTTTTACGTTTTTCTTCAATTAAACTCACCATATCATTATCAGAAGAAGCACCAACATTAAAATCGCCATCAGTAGCAAGAATTACTCTATTATTTTTGTTTTGTTTGAAGTTTTTCTCAGCTAAAGCATATGCTAATTCAATACCTTGCCCACCTGCTGTAGAACCTCCTGCATTTAAATTATCTAATGCCTTTATTATTTTTTCTTTCTCATCACCACGTGTTGGTTCTAATACTATTCCGGCTGCACCTGCATAAACCACTATTGACACTTTGTCTTTTTCTCTAAGCTGGTTTACCAATAGTTTAAATGCAGATTTTAAAAGGGGTAATTTATTTGGACTACTCATTGAACCAGAAACATCAATTAAAAAAGTAAAGTTAGCTGCTGGTAAATCTTCATTTAAATATTCCTTACCCTGTAATCCTATCCGAACTATTTTAGTAGTTTCATTCCAAGGGGTTTTAGCAGCTTCAAGATGAATAGCAAAAGGATGATTGCCCGTAGGTTGTGGATAATCATACTCAAAATAATTAATCATTTCTTCAATTTTCACAGCATCAATAGGGATTTCACTACCATTATTTATAAGCCTACGAATATTACTATACCCCGCTTTGTCAACGTCAATAGAAAATGTAGAGAGTGGATTTAATGCTACTTTTTCAAATTTATTTTCTGTTATTTGAGCATAATTTTCATCTTGACTGATTTGATAATTACCTTTTTTTGTTGTAATAATGACACATCCATTTTTAGCTAATACACCAAAGAGTGCCGTTGTTTTTGATCCTTTTTCATATACATTGATTTTATCAATCGTATCAGGATCTAGATGTGAAACTATAGGATTATTTTTGGTTTGAATTGGAACGCCATCGACAATATAAAGGGGTTGTTTATTATCTGATGCATTACTCTCTCCTCTAACTCTTAATGACGGATTATCCGATTTATTCAACACATGAAGCCCTGCTATTTGACTTTGCAACCTATTAGAAACACTGTTATTTATTTTCTTTTCACTTTTGCTATTTGTTGTTACTGAACCTGTAATTTGTTGTGCTCTTTGAACTCCATATCCCACAACCACTACTTCATCTAAAGAATCTGAAGCTATTTCTAAAGAAATATTAATTATTGAGTTGTCTTTGACTATTACTTCGGTTGTTTTATAGCCAATATATGAGAATACAAGTGTGTCTCCTTGTGATGCATTTATGATATATATACCATCAAAATCGGTTTGAGTACTCTGGTTCGTTTTTTTTATTAAAACTGAAACTCCTGGCAATGGGCCACTTTTATCGATTACTTTACCTGATACTTTAATTGTTTGTGCATTTATTGATATATAAAATAAGGCAATTACGAATGCTAGACTATATTTTTTCATCTTTTAAGTTTTTAGTTACGGTTATTTAATAAGTAATTACTCGCGGCAAGACTTGTGGCTACTTCTATCTTTTCTATATCTTGAGGGTTTAGTGTTTTTAATATGGAAGCATCAAACCGAACGCCATCAACAATGACAATGGTATGAGGATCACCACGCATGGTTATTTTTGGAGTTTCATTAAACTGTATGGTTGCTATACTAACTCCGGGTACATTGCTCTGAATCGCAGTATATATATCTTGAATTGTATGTATATGAACTGCTGGAATATCATAGATTTTGAAAGGCAGATAATAGTCTCTTGTAGTAAAACAAATAGTAGCGTCTTCTATAAGTTTAATTTCTACACTACTTAAATTCTTGGTCTTTATTTTCTTGGTCTTAAATCCTAAATAATGTACTGTCAAGTTTTCACCTTTTTCAATTTCTATTGAAAATTTTCCATCAAAATCGGTTTGCGTTCCTTTTTCTGTTCCGTCTATTACAACAAAAGCACCTGGTAAAGGTGTTTTAATTTGGTCTACAATAGTTCCAGAAACTATTCTAGTTTGACCAAATGTTGTAACCACAAAAAAGTAAATTGAAATATTAAATAGTAGTTTCTTCATCTTTTAGTTCTTTAGTTGGTATAAACCTAGTACACTAAAAGAGGAATTAAAAAAGGGAATTAGGGAAGTATGCCTTTGGTTGAGTAAACTTTACTTCAATGCTAAAGATATTGTTTTAGATCGCTGGATTTTTCCATTTTCGGTAGTGATAAACTTTTCAATAGTAAAAATTTCTTTTGGAATCTCAAATTTATCAAGGTTTGAGAGTTTATTTATTTTTTCTGTAAGTTCTGGAATATGATTCCTGCTTTCAATAATTAAAACAAGCTTTTGTCCTAAAATAGCATCAGGAATTCCTGCAACAAAGAATTTACTATCTATAATGGCGGCTAATTTTGCTTCTATCTTTTCAGGCAGTAACTTAACTCCCCCGGAATTGATAATGGAATCAAACCTACCCAACCATTCAAATTCTGAATCAGAAAATAAGTTCACCACATCATTAGTTACTACTTCTATATCTGAAATAGCAGGAGCATCAATAACCAAACAACTTCTTTCATCAATTTTAAGTTTAACCTCTGGTAAAGCTTTAAAATTAGTTGGCCTTGTTTTCTCTTGATGATTAATAGTTTTTATTGCGATATGAGAAATAGTTTCCGTCATCCCATAGGTTTCAAAAATATGTGTTGTGTTATCTTGGGCTTTTGCAATTAAATCAGAAGACATTTTTGCACCTCCAATAATAAGAGTTTGGATTTGATTGATTTTTTCTAACGAATTTTCGAGCTGTATAGGAATCATTGCACAAAAATCGTAGCTCTTATCTATATATTTAAATGGTTTTGAATTTGGTTCCACATAATCAAGTTTTAAACCTAAAACCATAGCTCTAACTAACATCATTTTGCCAGAAATATAATCGGTGGGTAAACAAAGTAATGCTGAACTTCCTGCTTTTAAATCAAAAAACCTTCCTGTAGCTATGGCAGAGTTTACCATGTGCTGTTTTTGAAGAGTTATTAGTTTAGGAACACCTGTAGATCCTGAAGTTTTAACGGTAATCGTATCTGAATCGTTTACCCAATCTATTAAAAAATTCCCGATAGGAATTTCAAATGGTAAGCCTTCTTTGATAAGACAATAACCTACTTCTTTAAGGTCTTCGTATGAAAAAGAAATTCCGTTTAATCTAAATTGATAATGAACCTCTTTATAGGATATTTCCATTATTCTTCAATTAAAAACTGTTCTTTAGTGAGCACTTTACCTGTCAATTTTTCTTTCCAATTCTTCCATCCATATTTTTTAGAAAAAATAAATAATAAAATAGGATAAACAACAAGTACAGGTATAAAAACATCCCAACCTAATGTTGGCTCTGAAACATCTCTATATAAAGATTCTGTTTGAAAAGCAGTCCAATCAGCCGTTAATAATAATGCTCCTACTAAATTGTTTGCCGCATGAAAACCTAAGGATAATTCTAATCCTTCATCCATCAAAGTTAATATTCCTAAAAAGAAACCTGTTCCAATATAATATACCATAATCCCTAAGCCAAGTCTTGCAACTTCTGGATTACCCAAGTGCATTATACCAAATAAAACTGATGTAATAACCAAAGGAACCCATCTATTTTTGGCCATAAGACCAATACCTTGCATCATGTGACCTCGAAACAAATATTCCTCGAAACTTGTTTGTAAAGGAATCAATAATGTTCCAATTATAACTAAAGAGAAAAATGGAACTGGTTTAAAATTAAAAACATAATCTTCAGGTTTTAAATAAATATCAATTCCTGTAAGGACAATAGTAACCAACCCCCATAACGAAAATGCAAATAAAATACGCTTCCAATCTATTTTTCTTCTTGATGTAGTTAATGATGTTATAGTTTGAGAATGTACAAGTTTTGTCCATCCTAAAACAACAAAAAGTCCTACAACCAATGGTAATAATAGAATAATTAATACCGTATTTGATCCTAATTGTTCAATTAGTAGTTGCATACTATCTTCTACCCCTATTGGCGATAAAATAGTTGCTATATAATTCACTATAATAAAAAGAATAAATCCAACTGGGATTACCCAGTATTTCCATAAACCAATATCTCCTTTATACCCTTGTTCTATGTACATATATTTTTAATTAAATCAATATTCCAGTTTTTCTTTTTCTTATAAAATAATTTACCGCCTTCAACAGTGAGCGGACATTCTAAATTGTTAGTATATAAACTTCCTGTGCCTAAACCTTGTGGTAAAGTATTAGTTAAGGTATAGGTCCATTGTGCAATAGCATTCAATCCAATATTGCTTTCTAAAGCACTAGTAATCCACCAATTTATATTATTTTTATTGGCGATAGAAATCCATTCTTGACAGCCTTTATAGCCCCCTACTAAACTAGGTTTTAAAATTATATATTGTGGTTGAATTGTTCGTAATAATTCTTCTTTTTCTGTTATTGTTTTTACACCAATTAATTCTTCATCTAATGCAATAGGTAAAGGAGTATTTGCACATAATTTTTTCATTTCTATATAATTTCCTTGTTTTATGGGCTGTTCTATAGAATGTAAATCGTAATCCGCTAATTGTTTTAATTTATTTAAAGCGTCACTTGAAGAAAAACCGCCATTTGCATCAACTCGAAGTTCAATTTCATCTTTTGAATATTTTTTCCTGATAGATGCTATTAATTTTAACTCAGTGTCGAAATTAATAGCTCCTATTTTCATTTTGATACATTTGAAGCCTTCAGTTATTTTTTGCTGAATTTGTTCATGCATAAAATTTTCATTTCCCATCCAAATGAGCCCGTTAATAGCTATTGGAGCTTCTCTTCTTGTAAAATCTGAAGGAAATAATTCAAAAGGATTTTCTGAATTAAAAGAAATAAATGCTTGTTCTACGCCAAATTGTATGCTAGGATAGTCTATTAATTCTTTCCATAATTTGTCTTTCCCTAAATTAATATTTTCACAAGTCCATTTTAGTTTTTCTTCATAATCAGGAACATCGTCAAAGCTTAGACCCTTTAAAATTCCACATTCTCCAATTCCAATTTTATCTTTATTAGTAATTATTAAAAACCAGGTCTCTTTTTGGTGAAGCACCCCTCGTGAGGTTCCACTTGGGCGTTTAAAATCAAGAATATATTTTTTATAAGATGCTTTCATAATTTACAGTTCAAATTTAGCTATATTTTATGTCTTAAAAAGAAGGAAAATGAAAGAGACTGAAGAAAAGGTTGTTTGGATTACAGGAGCATCATCTGGAATTGGAGAAGCACTTACCTATGTGTATAGTAAAAAGGGATACAAAATTGTTATTTCTTCAAGAAATGAAAACGCCTTAGAAAACGTAAAAAACAATGCCCCCAATCCTGATAAAATTTATGTTTTACCATTAGACCTTAACGATATCACCAGCCTAACACAAAAAACCGAAGAAGCTATTAGTGCCTTTGGATCAATATCTATTCTTATTAACAATGCTGGAGTAAGCCAAAGGTCTTTAATTATTGACACAAATATTGAGGTTTATAAAAAATTAATGGACGTTAATTATTTAGGTACTGTAGCAATCACAAAAGCTATTTTACCCCATTTTATCAAACAAAAAAAAGGTCAATTTGTTACGGTTACTAGTTTAATGGGGAAGTTTTCATCACCGTATCGTTCAGGCTATTGTGGTGTGAAACATGCTTTACATGGGTTTTTTGATGCCTTACGAATGGAACATGAAAAAGACGGAATTTTAGTAACATTAGTCTGCCCTGGCTTTGTACATACCAATGTTGCGAAAAATGCTTTAACATCTGATGGAACTGCTCAAAATCAAGAAGATAAGGCTACTGAAAATGGATTGCCTGTGGCTGTTTTTGCAAAAAAAATGATTACAGCAATTGAGAAGAAAAAATTTGAAGTTTATATTGGTAGAAAAGAAATTATGGGTGTGTATTTGAAAAGATTCTTTCCAAAGTTATTGCATAAAATAGTTTTAAAAAGCGAGGTGAGATAAAAATCCTGTAATTGAAACTTATATCAAAATAGATTTTCCTATTTCTAAAAGATGTAGTTTTTTATCTTCTTTTAAGAATTTATCTTTTGCTAATTGATGGTCTATTTTTATATCCTCAAAAGTATCGTAGTGGTATCCTAAAACAGTGTTGCACTCCACAAAATCTGATGCTAAAATAGCATCTTCAATACCCATTGTAAAATTATCCCCTATCGGTAATATTGCTAAATCTAAAGTAAAAGTATAAGGTATTAATTTCATATCCATATGTAATGCAGTATCACCAGCTATATAAATATATTTTTTATCTACAGAAAGAATAAATCCACCTGGTTGCCCTCCATAAGTACCATCTGCAAAAGAAGAAGTATGTATAGCATTTACATATTTTAATTTTCCGAAATCAAAATCCCTGCTTCCACCATGATTCATTGAATGAACCTTAAAACCTTTATTCTCATAATAGGTTGCAATTTCAAAATTACTAACAATAGTTGCATTCGATTTTTCAGCAATTACTTCAACATCTAAAACATGATCTTGATGTGCATGTGTAAGCAGAATATAATCTGGTTTTAAATCGCTTATTTTTATTATATTTTCTGCTAAAGGATTACCAGAAATAAAAGGATCAACTAGTATTGTAGCCTTTTTTGTTTTAATTAATAGACTTGCATGACCTAGAAAAGTAATTTTCATAGCTAAAAATTATATAGATACTAGTTTAAATTTATTTAAAATTAAACCAAAAACGAACACCTTCATTTACTTTATCTATATTAAGTGTAGATTGTAATTGATTGACCAAACGATTCATTAAGCGCACTCCCATAGAAGCTCCTGCCCTCTCTTCCATATTTTCAGGCAAGCCAACTCCGTTATCTGTATACTCAAAGAATCCGCCAGTTTCTGTTTTTCTAAGATGAATATAAATTTTACCATTCTCATCATCAGTAGGAAACCCATATTTGAAAGAATTTGAAACCAGCTCATTCAATATTAATCCAAAAGGTATTGCTCTATCTATATCTAGTTCTACGCCTTCAGCATCAATAGTAATATTAATTTTATGTCCTCCTTTTTTATAAACAGATTGAATACTATTCACTAAACTTTCAATATATCCTTGCATTTCTATCACCGATAAATCATCATTCTGATATAGTTTTTGATGAATTAACGCCATAGCTTTTACTCTACTTTTACCCTCTTCTAACGCTTCTATTGCAGCTTTACTTCTTGTGTTTTTGGTTTGTAAGCTTAATAAACTTGAAACCATTTGCAGGTTATTTTTAACACGGTGATGAATCTCTTTTAATAATGAATCTTTTTCAACTAGTGACGCTTCAATAATATGTTTTTGCTTTACAATAATACGCTGCACTTTAATACTTCTTAAATAGGCATAAACAAGACCTGCAAAACCTAATAATGTGAAAATTAAAGAAATGAAAGCGAAATTAATTCTACTATCCATTGCTTCTATTTCAATACTTTTTCTAGCTAAATTTTCTTTAGATTCATCAAGTAAAGCTTTTGAGTTTTCTAATTCTGATTGTACTAAAGCTTCAAGTTGTTGCCCAGTAATAACTCTTTCGTTTAAGGCAATAGAATCTCTAAGTCTAATATTCTTCTTATAATAAAATGATGCGTTTGCAAAATCTGAAATTTTGTCATAATAGGCAGCGAAAAGTCTATTTCGTTTTAAAAGATGTACTTCATCTAAATATTTTAGATCTTTTTCTAGTAATTTTTTGGCATCTTCTAATTCATCAATCTGTAATTTACAATCTACAAGGTATAAGTTATTTTCTGCCAGTTCTGATGAATAAGCTCCCATTCTATATTCGCTAATTATATCAATACTTTTCTCTAAATAAGATATGGCATCATCGAATTTTTTTAAGTCTGCATAACATTTACCAATATTACCCTCGATAATACCCTTTAATAAATTTGCCTTTATTAAATCGTTCTCTGTTTTAACTTGGGTTACATCGTTTAAATATAAATTAATAAACGATTCTGCATCTTTAAATTTGCTTATAGCCGTCGGGGGAGATTTATCTAACCATAAATAACTACCAATATTATTATTGTATAAAGCATTACCATAATAATCTTTTGAATCTAAAGTTTTACTAACCTCTGTAATATACTCTTGCATTGCTTTATTCGGAATGCCTAAATTTGAGTATATATCGTAAAAAGTAATATTATTTGTAATTCCTAATTCTTTCTTTTCTTTTCTAACTTCAGATTGCTTAATATAAAGCTTAAGTTTTTCGTAGTTTTTATCTAATAATTCTAATACAATTTTTTTATAAGCTAGATCTATATCGGTGTTTGATTTATATAAATCACTAGATAGAGCAACACTTTTAGAATATTCCCCTAAATCAAATAAAACTTGACTCTGCATCATTTTATATTGAATGATTGCAGTAGAATCTTTTACAATTTCTGCCTCGCTTAAATAGCTTTCTAATGTTTTTTTCCAATCAAAAGCAGAATTTTGACTATATCTATTTTCAGTATTAAAGAAAAGTGAAAACCGATCTGTAGAATTCGGTGCCATTTGAAAATCTTGATATGGATTTACTCCTTCATTTACAGAATTTTGCCCTATAGCAACTGCAAACAAAAAAATAAAAAACAAGTTTAAATAAGCTTTTATTTTAAAGAATTTCAATTGGTTTATTTTTTGATTAATCTATTTAATATATCTAACGCTTAATTGTCTGATTTATTAAGTTCCAAAATTAGCTTTTTAATCATATTCATTACTAAATACAATCAAACATAACATAATAGTGATTTTAATCTAAATTATTGTTGTAAACAGAAATGATTATGTGGTTTACAAAATAAACATTCTAACATTACATTTTTACAAAAAATAAAAATTTAAAAGGGTAAGTGATTTTTCTTAAAAGTGAATCATTAAATTAAAAAGACCAAACAATAAATTGCTCGGTCTTTAAAAGGAACACTATATGAAAATGATAAGATTTGGGGTCTTTATTTAATCACACTTCAAATTTAGTATTATGTGTTTAACTTTTTTTGAAATTGTTGTGAAGGTGCAAATAGTTGTGGTAAAAATCGAAATAAAATGTAATATGTGCAGTTCACCGAATTTTTATAACAAAAAAGCCAACTATAAAATAGTTGGCTTTAAAAATACTGTAGTATAATTTTTAAAAACTATGAATTCATAGCTGAAATAATAAAATCTTTAAACTCTTTTGAGATTGGAATAAGATTATTATTTATCAAAATATCTTTAGAATTTATTGCTTCGATATGATCAACATTTACTATGTATGATTTATGAGCTCTGTAAAATTTATTTGGAGGTAGTTTCTCTAAATAATCTTTAAGAGGTGAGCGAACTAAGAATTTTTTATCAGCAGTATTTACTTCTAAATATACATTATCCGCTTTTATAAACTGAATATCTCCAAATTGAATTCGATAATATAAATGTTGTTTTTTTACAAAAATTGAATCCTTTAAAACGGAATTAGACATAAAACTATCTTTTCCATCAGTTTCGATATTTGAATTATCGGTAGCTTTTTCGTTATAATTAAAGCTAGAAAGCGCTATTTCTATAGAGGTATATAAATCTTGTTGTTCAAAAGGCTTTACAAGATAACCGTTTGGTTTTACTGTTTTAGCATTTTCAACAGTTGCACGATCAGAGTTTGATGTTACAAATATGAATGGTATATTATAATTTTCTCTGATATGCTTACCCAAATCAATCCCTGTTTTATCAGAAGCCAAAATAATATCTATTAAAACTAAATCTACTTCTTTAGATTTTAATACCTCTTCAGCTTGTTCATAAACGATAACATTGTCTACAATTTCATAGCCAATCTCTTCTAGCATTGATTGCATATCATCTGCAATAATAACATTGTCTTCTACAATAAGAATTTTAATGGGCTGTTCCAAAATCGGTATAGTTTATGTCGGTTTGTGTAAGCCAAAGCTACGAAAAAATATTAAAACTTATGTAAAAGAGAATCGCAAGAAAAAACGTACACAAAGCAAGCTTTTTTAGCTCAGGATCTAGTAAAACAGGATTTTTTGTTTTTTCAACCATCTTAGCATTTAAAAAAATAGGTATAAAAATTACTAAATGCAAAAAATTAAACCAAAATTTGAAGTTAATAAGAGTAAAAGTTAACATGCAAATAAATGAAACAGCTAAAAGTGTGTAATGATATATCTTCCCTTTTTCATATCCCATTTTTACTACAAGTGTGTTTTTGCCAGCTTTTTTATCGGGTATGCTGTCTCTTAAATTATTAAGATTTAAAACACCAGTGCTTAAACAACCTATAGTTATTGCAGGAAAAATAGAACTTAAGGTTAAATAGCTTGTAAATAAATACATGGAGCCTAAAACCCCCAACAAACCAAAGAATAAGAATACAAAAATATCTCCTAAACCTTTATAACCATATGCATTATCTCCAACAGTATATTTTATAGCTGCCCAAATACTTGCAATAGCTAATAGTAAAAAAATGAAAATTAAATTTAGTTTTTCGCCACCAAATGAAAAGTAGAGTAAGGCAATGACTAAAATAAAATCTATTAGTATAGAAATAATTATTCCGTTTTTAAGCTCTTTTCTGGATAAAATACCACTTTGTAGTGCACGTTTTGGCCCTATTCTTTCGTCACCATCTGTACCTTTAACACCATCCCCATAGTCATTAGCAAAATTAGAAGTTACCTGAAAACCTACTGTAGTTAAAATTGCTAAGAGAAATATTATCCAATTAAAATAACCGTAAAATTGGGCTAGAGAAACGCCAACTAAAATTCCAGAAATAGATAATGGTAGTGTTCGCAGACGAGCTGCGTTAAGCCAAGCTTTTAATTTAATCAATTTAGTAAGGGTCTTCTATTTTTAAACGTTTTCCATTTTGGTATGAAGCAACAAAAGCATCATCAAAACCCATTTTCACTAATTGATACCTAAAAGATCTCGCTTCTTCAATAGTTTCAAAATTACCTAAGGAGTATGAGTAAAATGGATTGGTCTTTACAAATAAAGTATTTGTAAGTGATTGAGATGCAAGTGTTATATTATTATCTACAAATGATTTTATTTGAACTGAATATATTTTTTCTTTATCTAAGAACTCTTTTGCTAAATAAAATTCTTTAACAGTGCTAAGCTCTTCATTCTTTATTTTAAGATTATCAATTCTAGATTTAATAACTTCTAAGCTATCTAAATTCATAACCAACAACTTATTATTATCGGGTACATTACTTCGCATGCCAGCATTAAAAGAATATAAGGCTAAAACACCTAAAAGAAAGAAACCAGTTATTCCTGCCAATATGTTTCTTTGAATTTTGCTTCTCTTCAATTCTTTATTCTTATACTTAATTTGGTCTAAAAGTCTTTCATTAAGTATTTGTGATTTATCAATATCCTTATGCAAATCAAGTAAATCGCTTTCTTCAATAAATGGCATATTAACTTATATATTAGGGGTGTTTTACGTATGTATCTTGATCTTAATTAAATTTAAACTCATTAAATTTTAATTGAATTATAAAAGTATATATTTCTTTATAGAAAATAAAAGTTTTGGTGAATTTATTTAACTGAAAATCATATTATTAAAGGTTAAATACAAACTAATACTAAAACTAACACAAATAAATACCATCAGGCTTAATCTCTATCTTTCTATCTTTATAAAGGGTACCTATACTTTTTTTGAAAATTTTCTTACTCATTTGCAATTTTGCACTAATCTCTTCAGGAGAAGATTTATCATGCAAATTTAAAAAACCTCCTTCTTTTTTTAATCTTTGGTATACAATATTAGCAGCAGGTTCAACACTTTCATAACCTATTGCTTGGAGACTTACATCAATTTTATGATCTGGTCTTATGTTTTTTATGTACCCTTTAATACTATCTCCTACTGCAATTTTTTTAAATACTTCATTACTGTATACAAGCCCTTTATGGCTGTTATTTATAATAACATCCCAACCTAAATCATTTTGGCGTGTTACAATCAAATCTACCTCATCATTTACTTTTATCGTAAGATTTTCATTATTTAAAAATCTATCTAGCTTATTTGAGGCAACCAATCTAAAAGATTTATCATCTAAATAGCAGTAAACTACATACCATTGCCCCTCTTGCATTTTTACTCGTTGTTCTTTAAACGGAACTAGCAAATGCTTTTCAAGTCCCCAATCTAAAAATGCTCCAATATTATTTACCTCTACAACTTTTAATAATTGAAAAGTATCACGGATAATATATGGTTTTAAGTTTGTTAAAACTGGTCTTTCATCAAAATCTAAATAGCAAAAAACAGTAAGTTGATCTCCTATTTCATATATTTCTGGGACATACTTATTGGGTAATAACACATCATTATCAGAATCTTCTAAACCCAAAAAAAGTCCAACACTTGTATCTCTCTTTATAGTAAGTGTGTTCCAGTCGCCTAATTTTATCATGCTACAAAAGTATGAAAATTGCTATTACTACAATCTTATAAATAGCTATAATCTTTACTTAAAAACAAACCCTCTTCTAATGAACTACGTATAATAAAAATGATGCTTAATAAATATCTAAAGACAAGAAAAATAAATATAACCAATTAACTATTGTAGTAATCAACTAAAAATGAAACAACCTCAAAAACCAAAACCACCTTTTAAATTTATGAGTACTAAAAAAGAAAATGCCTTATGGATTGTCGCAATTTCTGTTTGGCTATTAATGACGATAATAGGTATTTATATTATATGGTCAAATTCGTAGTATAAAAAAAGCCATTTCAAAAAATTGAAATGGCTTTAGAATTTTTTAATTTAATCTATCTTATTTATTGTAAACTGCTTCTTTTTTAAAGTGTTTTGCTAACATATAATAAACAACAGCTCTATATTTGTTTTTGTTAGATGTTCCATATTTTTCAACAACGCTTTTTATTGCAGGCATCATATCAGAACTTTCAGACATTCCTAATTTTTTAATAAGGAAATTATTTTTAACTGTTTCTAATTCTTTATCATCAGTTCCAGATACTTTAGAAGCATCAGCATTATAAATTGCTGGCCCTAAACCTATAGCAACTTTTGTTAATAAATCCATATCTGGTGCAGCACCAAATTTTTCTTTAATATCTGCTGCGTACTTTACGATTAATTCGTCTCTTTTACTCATAATTGTTAGTGTTCTTTAAAATGAATATTAATGTGTTGTCTAAGATATAAAATCAAAATAATTAAGCAAAATTTTATTATTTTCTAATCTAGGCGTTTTTATTTCTAACAATTTAACATTATTACTTGTATTATAAAAATTTTTCAATGCCTTTTCTAAACTTGTATCATCTGTTGCAATTTGATGCTCAATATGATATGTTTTACAAACATTAGCAATATCAATGTTATGTCTAGTTTCAAAAAAGGTTTCAAAATTTTCTGTGTCTTCTCGTCCTGGTAAAATTCTAAAAATTCCACCTCCATCATTATTAATTACAATTATTCTAAAATCTGGTTTTATATAGTTATTCCATAACCCATTACTATCATATAAAAAACTCAAATCTCCTGTAATTAATACTGTTGGTACTTTAGTATAGATTGATGCTCCAATGGCTGTAGAAGTAGATCCATCAATACCACTAGTTCCTCTATTACAAAAAACAGTTATTGAAGGGTCAATATCAAACAATTGTGCATATCGTACAGTTGAACTATTTGCTAAATGCAATTGATAGTTTTTTGGGATAGATTTTGAAATTATAGAAAAAGCTAACATGTCAGAAAAAGGAATACTTTTTAAATAAGATTCTCTTTTGTTTTCATACGCTTTCTTCTTTTGTGTCCAAAAATTACTATAATTACTCTCTACCCTCTGAGTTTTATTTAAGAAAGAAGTAAAAAATTCATTTTCTGAAGTTTTAAAATGATGTGATAATGAAAAAAAAGTATCATACGCTTTTATTGGATCTATATGCCAATGTTGCTTTGGTTTATACTTTCTAAGAAAACTCTTTATTTTTTTTGAAACAATTAGTCCTCCAAAAGTCAATACAATATCTGGTTGCAGCGCTTTAAATAATTCGTCGCTATTCTCTGATTTTTCAATAGGGGCTATTAAACTATCAATACTTGGGAAAAAATTAGAGTGATGTAAATTTGATGTGGTTTCTGTTAATACAATTACACTCTCATCATTCGCTAAAATTTCAAGGTATTCTTGTGCTACAGAGTTTGGGTAGTTTACACCTACCAAGACTAGTTTCCTATTTGCTTTATTCCAAATATTTGTATATTCAGCTATATCGTCAAAAGGGCTTTGTGCTTTTTTTAAAGAACTAATTTTTTTTTGAATATAGGGCTGGTTAGTTGTATTGTATAATGGCTCTTCAAAGGGAATATTAATATGCACAGGAGTCATTTTCTCAATTGCTATTGAAAAAGCTTTGCTTAATTCTGTATGATTATATTCTTGTATAATGTCTTGTTGTTCATCAATAGATAATTCCTCTAAAATTAGCCCTTTTCCTTGATTTTTGATAGTTTCTGTGGCATGACTCATATCTAGCTTCAAATTAGCAGAATAACCAATATGTCTATCAAAAACATGATCTTGACGTATAGTCTGACCGTCGCCAATATCTATTTTATAAGTTGGTCTATCCGCAGAAATAACCAACAAAGGAATATCGCTATAAAAAGCTTCAGACACTGCGGGATAATAATTTAATAAAGCACTACCTGATGTACAGATAACAGCTACTGGTAGTTGCTGTTGTTGTGCCATTCCTAACGCAAAAAAAGCTGCACAACGTTCATCTACAACACTAAAACACTTAAAATAGTTATCCTCAGTAAAATTTATAGTTAACGGTGCATTTCTTGATCCAGGAGAAATAACGATGTTTTTTATTCCATTTTTTTTACAATAATTTGTAATTGTTTGTGCAGATGGAATTGTAGAATATTTCACGCTTTTACTTCTTTATTTTTAAATCAACTTAAATTACACAACTACCGAAAGCATGGTATTACTTTTTGCAACAGTTTCTTCCCACTCTTTATTAGGGTCAGAATCTTGAGTTATACCGCCTCCAACATAAATGTACGCTTTTGTATCTTCCAATTGCATACACCTTAGGTTCACATATAATGATGTTGTATTTTTTATAGTTTTATAAACCTGATTTTCTTTATTTCTTTGGTTTCCAGATCTTGAGGTTTCTTCCTTAAAATTCAACTCTCCTAAAAAACCTGTATAATAGGCTCTATTATAGTTTTCATTTTTTAAAATGAACTCTTTTGTAGTCTTTTTTGGTAATCCACAAACCGCTGGTGTTGGGTGCAATGCTTTTACAATAGGGTTTATATTATTCTTCTTCATTAGCCCAGATACGGAAGTTCGTAAATGAAAAAGGTTTCCTGCCCTGACTGATGTTGTCTCAGAAATTTTCAACTGGTCTACCTCTCCTATTAATGCATCTGAAATATATTGTGTCACCAATTCTTGCTCTTCTATTTCCTTATTTCCCCATTTAGGAATATCAATTCCTGTATATTTTTGAGTACCAGCAAGCGACATTGTTTTGAGTTGTTTATTTTCTGTTCTCAATAATATTTCAGGAGTCGCACCAAGCCATAAACCTACTTTAGGATGGTACCATAAGTAACAAAATGCAGCATAATAATTAGAAAGCAATGCTTTATATAAAGTAAAAGGAGATTTTTGAGTAGTAATTTCTAATTTTCTGGAAAGTACTACTTTTTTAAAAGTCTTTTTTTCTATTGATTTAAGTGCTTTTTTTACGAGATTAATATAAAATTCTTTTTGAGAATCATCTATTTCATTGCTCCATTCACCAACCTTTTCAGTTTTTTTTTCGTTTTGAAATATAGAACTTATTTTTTCATCAATTTTTAGTAAAACAATTTTATCATCTGAATCAAAAGGAGCAAAAACAAATCCTTGTTCTGTAAAATCTGACACAAAATTCAAGCTATCATCATTTTGAAATATAGCAGTAACACTATGTTCCAAAGGCTTACGGTACATAACAAAAGGTTTTAACGCTTTAAAATGAACCTCAGCTTTTTCAATCAAATTACTAAACATATTACTTTTTAGGTAAAGCTATTGTAGTTAGTTTACAGATAGATATTAAATTATCGTTAGCATCAGTAATCTTAATATCCCAAAGTTGCGTGGTACGCCCTTTATGTACAATAATTGCTTTTGCAAAAACAAAGCCCTCCCGAATACTTTTTACATGATTTGCCGATATTTCTATGCCTCTAATGGTAACTTCTTGTGCATTTAAAAATATATATGACGCTGCACTACCAACACTTTCCGCTAAAGCGACCATTGCCCCACCATGCAAAACGCCATCTGGTTGGTATACTTTTGAGGTAACTGGCATTTTACCTACTAGATAATTTTCTCCTACATCAACATAGCTAATATCTAAAGTTTCCATTAATGTACCTTTACATGTATCATTACAAATCTTTAGAATTTTCTCTTTTAAATCGTCCATGAAATTATTTTATACAAAATTAATGATTCCTAATACAACAAAAGGTATGTTGTAGGTTCGAAATTGAATATTCTTCTTAAATTTCATATTAGTTACAGCATAAAATTTGAATGTTAAAATGAATCCAACTCAGAAACAAGTTAAGTACACCTCAATAAACACCTATGAAACTTTAAATACACTTAGCAATAAGACAAAAAATGTTTGGTTAGTTTTTCATGGTATTGGGTATTTAAGTCGTTATTTTCTTAAATATTTCAATGAATTAAATTCGATAGAAAATTATATCATTGCGCCTCAAGCTCCTTCAAAATATTATTTAAATACCAAATATACACACGTTGGTGCTAGTTGGTTGACAAAGGAAGATACTGCAACAGAAATTAAAAATGTCTCGGCGTATATTGATGCAGTGTTTGATGCTGAAAACATTCCAGAAGGTTGTAATTTAATCATTTTTGGTTTCTCACAAGGCGTATCAATTGCTACAAGATGGTTAGCATTACGAAAACTCAAATGTCAACAATTAGTTCTTTATGCTGGTGGTATTCCAAATGAATTGAAACCAAACGATTTTACTTTTTTAAACGAACAAAAATCAACCGTTAAAATAATCATTGGAACTGCCGATGAATATTTAAATGATGAACGAATGAAGATAGAAACCGAAAAAATAAAAAAACTATTTCGTAACAAAGCAGAGATAATTACTTTTGATGGAGGTCACGAAATCAAAAAAGAAATTATAAATAATTTAGTTTAAATGCATATTGATATTCCTGTTTTAGAAAATGATGTTGTACGATTATCTGCCTTAACATTAGATAATTATCATCATTTAATCCCCATTGCTTCTCAACAAAAATTGGTGCAATTTTCTCCTTCAGATATTGAAACACCAACTGCACTTGAAAAGTATGTAACAACTGCATTAGAACAATATACAAATCAAACGAGTATTCCATTTATCGTTTTTGATAAAAGGTCGAAAACCTATGCAGGTACTACTCGTTTTATGACTATAAATTGGAAAAATAAAGTTTTAGAAATAGGCTCAACCTGGATTGGTAGAGAATTTCAAGGCAGTGGACTCAATAGTGAAATGAAAAAATTAATGCTCCATTATGCTTTTACTATCATTCAGTTTGAAAAAGTAGAATTTAGAGTTGATGAACGAAACATAAGCTCTAGAAAAGCGGTTGAAAAATTAGGTTGTGCTTTAGAAGGTATTCTTAGACAAAATGTTTTAATGCTTGACGGATTTAAAAGAAGTACGTGTTGTTATGGTCTATTAAAAGAAGAATGGGAAGCAAACAAATAGGCCTACTGAATTGATTTATAAATATCCTCAACTAACCTTCATAAAGTTCAATTGGCAAACCATCTGGATCAGAAAAAAAAGTAAATTTCTTCTGGGTATTTTCATCGATGCGAATAGGCTCTACAGTTATGTCTTTTTTGGTTAAAAGTTCCACCGCTTGTTCAATATCATCTACCTCGAAAGCTAAATGCCTTAAACCTGTTGCTTCGGGTCGAGAAGGTCTTTTTGGCGGATTTGGAAAAGAAAATAATTCAATTATGTATTGCCCATTTAACCCAAGATCTAGCTTATACGATTGCCTTTCTGCTCTATACGATTCTTTGATGATAGTTAAGCCTAAAACCTCAACATAAAAATCTTTTGATTTTTCATAATTAACACAGATAATAGCAATATGGTGAATTTTTTTCAGCATAGTTCACTTATAAATTACAACAATTCTGTAAGCTCTTTAGTAGATAGCTTTCGAGCTTCTTCAAAACCAAGGTAATCATCATCACCATATTTTTCCGACCAAAAACCATCGAGGATAGTATTGTTAATGCATTTATAAACCACAATACCTTTAAAGGTTTTAGGTCTG
>TARA_R110000796_G_scaffold35798_2_pt1 | contig 50375 bp, 48 predicted proteins | sample TARA_R110000796 | Tara Oceans TARA_R110000796 (sample SAMEA4397815) | marine metagenome | biome: Polar Biome; feature: [SRF] surface water layer (ENVO:00010504); material: water (ENVO:00002006), including particulate matter (ENVO:01000060) such as... | depth 5 m
CCCTTTCTACGAAGGAGAAATTGATAGGCCTGAAAATTTTGGAGAAATGAAAAAAGTAGCCCAAAAATTAGCGGCCAAACTTCCGTTTACCAGAGTGGACCTTTATTCCATACAAGGAAAAACATTATTTGGTGAAATGACCTTTTATCCCTCCGATGCCAGGAATAGCTTTTTGCCAGAAAAATACAATAAAATAATTGGTGATTACTTTGTTCTACCAGCGATTCCAAAAGGACAAAAATATATAACCAGTCTAGTTACGGACTAGCTTTTAATTAAAAACTCATGAAAATTGTCATTTTAGCAGCAGGTATTGGATCAAGACTTGGGAATCCATTTCCCAAACCTTTAACACCTTTAAAAAATGGAAAATGTATTATGGAGATGCAGGTCAACAATTTGGATGACACCTTTGACTTGGATGACATTAACGTTGTTGTTGGTTTTAAAAAAGATCTAATAATGGAACGCTTTCCGGAACTGACCTATATATACAACCCATTTTTTGATCAGACCAATACTTCCAAAAGCCTTTTGAAAGCCCTTAGAAAAAATAGGGACAAATCAGTGCTTTGGCTCAATGGCGATGTTGTTTTTGACGTAAGTCTCCTATCGGTCCTGATACCCTATATTAACAAAAATCAATCGTTTGTAGCAGTAAACACGAGTAAAGTTGCGGATGAAGAGGTGAAATATACATTGAAGGATAATTTTATTGACAAATTGTCCAAGACGGTGAAAAATGGACTTGGTGAGGCGGTAGGTATTAATTTCATAGCCGCCAAGGATATAAAAAGCTTTATCACCAGACTTGAACAATGTGATGACAATGATTATTTTGAAAGAGGTCTGGAGTTGGCCATAGAAAAGGACGGCCTTAAAATTAGTGCTGTGGACATTTCCGATTACAATTGTATGGAAGTTGATTTTAAGGAAGATTTGGAAAATGCCAATACCCTATTTCGCAAATGAAAGTAATTTTATTTTGCCAAAATGCATATGCCTTTGGCATCCTTGCCCCCATCCGGGATGTGCTCCAAGAACAGGGACATGACTTTCTTTGGTATATATCCGGGAAACTCTTGGACAATTTTCCATATAAAAATGAAGATTATACGGTTCGCACTTTAGATTTACAACTCTATAAAAGTGATGCTATTTTCGTTCCTGGAAATGAAGTTCCTTATTATATCCGTGGACTAAAAGTCCAAGTTTTTCATGGACTTGCCGGTGAAAAAAAGGGCCATTTCAGGATACGGCACTATTTTGATCTGTACCTTACACAAGGTCCGTACTTCACGGATAAATTTAATGAGTTAAAAAAAGTACACAAGAATTTTGATGTCATCGAGACCGGATGGCCCAAATTAGATGTTTATAGCACTGAAAAAAACAGGTATGACTTTGAAAAAAAGGCCATATTGCAGCAGTTCAACACGGATAAAATTGTGCTCTATGCCCCTACCTTCTCCCCTAGCCTTACCTCTGCCCCCTATCTACTACAGGAAATAAAAAACCTTGCCGAGACCACGGGATATGTTATCCTTATAAAACTCCATGACCTTATGGACCCAAAATGGATAAAGGCATACAAAAGATTGTCCTATGAAGTGAACAATGTACTTTTCAAAGAGGACAAAAACATTATTAAATCCCTTATACAGGCGGATATATTGGTTAGTGACACCTCATCCGTAATTTATGAATTCATCCTCCTGGACAAGCCGGTAATATCCTTCAAGAATATTGCCGATAAGGTGTTGTGGGACAACTCAAAATCTTACACTGGTCTTACCCAAAAAGTTTTGGACAATTTTAACCTAGACCCACACGCTGCGGAAAGAGCTTACATAAACATGCAGTTCCACCCGTATCAGGATGGAAAGTCGGCCCTTCGCATGGTCAATGCGGTCAAAGAATACATTGAAATACATGGAGTACCAGAAGAAAGGAAGCTGTCCCTAGCCAGAAGGCTTAAAATAGATTCCATGTTCGGGAAACCTACAAAAAACCCCTTTATTGGTGAAAAAACCAATAAAATTTCTGCCATTCTCATTACCTATAATGAGGATATCCATATCAATGCTGTTCTGGAAAATGTAAAGTTTGCGGACGAGATAATCGTTGTGGATTCCTTTAGTACGGATGGCACCATCGAAAAGATCAAGGAGCATCCCAATGTAAAATTGATACAGCGACCATTTTTAAATTATACAGATCAAAAATCCTTCGCCCTGGAACAGGCAACCAATGATTGGGTAATTTTCCTGGATGCTGATGAACGAATTCCGGATCGACTTAGAAATGAAATTTTAGCAACCGTTAATTCCTCAGAACCAACGGCAGATGCCTATTATTTTTACCGAACATTTATGTTTAAAAATAAGGTTTTGCACTTCAGTGGTTGGCAGAGCGATAAAAATTATAGACTGTTCAAAAAGAGCAAAGTGCATTTTACAGAGGAAAGAATAGTACACGAAACATTGGTTGTGGACGGAGAGTCCGATGTGCTCAAAAACAAGCTAGTACATTATTCTTACAAAAATTATGACGACTATAAGGGCAAAATGATAAAGTATGGACAAATGAAAGCGGTAGAGGAACTTAAAAAGGATTATGCCCCCAACTTTTACCACTTTGTATTCCGCCCATTTTACAAATTTTTCAATCATTATATTCTAAGATTTGGAATACTCGACGGAAAAAAAGGGGTAATTATATGTTATCTCAATGCATTGGGAGTGTATTCCCGATATAAGGAATTAAAAAGATTAAGAAATTTAAGAGGATAAAGTATTATGAAAGATTTGCTTGCCGAGGTAAACCAATGCTATGATATTCTAACTAAAGGAGGTCTAATATTATATCCTACGGATACCGTTTGGGGTATTGGCTGTGATGCCACCAATGCAGCAGCTGTAGAAAAAATATATGCCCTAAAACAAAGATCAAATTCCAAGACCATGATCTGTTTGGTGGCGAATGATTTTATGCTGGAACAGCATGTAGAAAAAGTACCGGAACTGGCCTATGACATTATAGACCTTGCTACCAAACCAACAACCATTGTCTATGATTCCCCTAAAGGGGTGGCCGCAAATTTAATCGCCAATGACAACACCTTGGCCATTAGGGTAGCTAATGATCAATTTTGCCAGTACCTGATAAAAAAATTTAAAAAGCCCATCGTGTCTACCTCCGCAAATATAGCTGGGCAACCAACCCCCAATTCTTTCAAAGAAATATCCAATGAGATTTTAAAAGGTGTGGACTATATAGTAAATTTGGACCGCGATAAAATTAACAGTACTCCATCTTCCATTATTATGCTCGGTAATGATGGTACCGTAAAAGTGATCCGAGAGTAAGAATGACGAAGAGAAACCACGAAGAGGCCATAAACAACCCAATATTTTCTACCATTTCCGATGCCGCCAAGGAACTTTCATTAGATTCCTACGTAATCGGAGGCTTTGTGAGGGACTATTTGCTACAAAGGGGAACCCATAAGGATATAGACATTGTAGCTATTGGTAGCGGAATAGAATTGGCCAAATTGGTCGCCAAGAAATTACCGGGGAGTTCGGAGGTCAGTATCTTTAAAAATTTTGGAACCGCAATGATCAAATTTCAAGACATTGAAATTGAATTTGTTGGGGCAAGAAAAGAAAGTTACCATAGGGACAGTAGAAAACCTGTTGTTGAAAATGGGAGCTTGGAAGATGACCAAAAAAGACGGGACTTCACCATAAATGCCTTGGCCATTTCACTTAATCCACAGGACTACGGACAACTTTTGGACCCCTTTGACGGCATTGGGGATCTAAAAAGACAATTGATCAGAACTCCTTTGGACCCATCGATCACCTATTCCGATGATCCTTTGCGAATGATGCGCGCCATAAGATTTGCAACCCAGTTGAACTTTATAATTCATCCTGAATCGTTACAGGCCATTGTGGACAACAAGGAAAGAATTAAAATTATTTCCAATGAACGCATCGTGGACGAATTACATAAAATTTTGGCAAGTAGCAAACCCTCTGTCGGATTTTCCTTGCTCCACGAAACAGGACTTTTGCCTTTTATAATGCCGGAACTGGTTGCTCTGGAAGGTATTGAGGAAATAGAAGGGCAAAGACATAAGGACAATTTTTGGCATACCTTGGAAGTAGTTGATAATATTTCCGAAAATACGGATAATGTTTGGCTGCGTTGGGCCGCCCTATTGCACGATATTGGCAAGGCCCCTACCAAAAAATTCGATAAAAAAATTGGGTGGACGTTCCATGCGCACGAATTTGTAGGATCCAAAATGGTCTACAAACTATTTAAGCGACTTAGGTTGCCTTTGAACGAAAAAATGAAATTCGTCCAGAAAATGGTCCTAATGAGTTCCAGGCCCATTGTCCTTTCCGAGGATTTTGTAACCGACTCGGCAGTTCGAAGGCTTATTTTTGATGCGGGAGAGCATGTAGAAGATTTAATGACCCTATGTGAGGCGGATATTACTACCAAGAATCCTAAAAAACAAAAAAGGTATAGGAACAATTTTAAAATTGTTCGTCAAAAAATTGGAGAGGTCGAGGAAAGGGATCACATAAGAAACTTTCAACCCCCAATTAGTGGCGAAGAAATTATGGAGACTTTCAACCTAAAACCATCCAAGGAGATTGGCATGATCAAGGAAGCTATTAAGGAAGCTATTTTGGAAGGAGATATTCCCAATGAATACAATGCCGCCCACACCCTAATGTTACAAAAAGGAAAGGAAATGGGGCTCAAATCGAAATAAGCCTTCCCTTACTTTTGGCATAACAAATAGGAGTTTAATACGTGAAAGTATACGGAATTAATCTCAGGGCAAGCCTAAGATTCCCTAGCCAATGGTCCGGCTATTCGGACATGGACCCTAACATAAAGGAAGGATTGCTTCGAGCCTCCCAATTCAATGCCCCTACAACTTTTGGAATACTGATCCTTCTAATAAATTCCCCTTATCCATAGCGGTTTTTTTAAGAAAAGAGTGGTAATTTTGCAGAACTCTTTCAAACATCCAAATGCAGAAAAAATTTACAAAAATCGCCAAGATCAGTCTGGTTTTGGTCTACTTGGTAATTGTGGCCGGTGCAGTGGTAAGAATGACAGGTAGCGGCATGGGATGCCCGGATTGGCCCAAATGTTTCGGTTATTATATACCCCCTACAGACATTCAGGAATTGCAATGGCAACCGGAAAAAGAATTCAAAAAAGGTCAAGTTATTATAATAGACGAAGCCTTATGGGTAGCCAAAGAAAATTTTAGTACCTCCTCTTCCTATAATGCCAATAATTGGGCTCCTTATACAAAGCATGACTACGCTATTTTTAATCCTTTCCATACCTGGACCGAATTCATCAATAGGCTATTTGGTGCCTTGGCCGGGCTGGGAACCTTAATAATGGCCATTGCCTCTTTTACTTACTGGAAAAAACAGAGATCTATCACTATACTTTCATGGGTCGTAGTGTTCGCCATGGGTTTTCAGGCATGGCTTGGCGCCACTGTGGTTTATTCTGTTTTGGCTCCGGCCAAAATAACCATTCATATGGTCATGGCCTTATTGATAGTAGCGCTTATCCTATACTTGATTCAAGCCACCAGCAATAATATCAAGTCCTTAAAGCCAGATAAAATAACTAGAAACCTAATCATCTTTGTTCTTTTGACTACCTTGGCCCAGATAGTTTTAGGTACCCAGGTAAGACAGTTTGTAGATGTACAAAGCGATCTTTATGGCGAAGATGCCCCCAACCTATGGCTCAATAATGCAACGCTATCATTTTACATCCACCGGTCATTTTCCATAGTCGTTGTCCTTTTGAACTTGGCCTTGGCCATAAGAATCTATAAATTAAACCTCGGATATTCCAAAATAAATTGGGTGTTGGCACTTTTGCTTTTGGAGGTTATTTCAGGGATGGCCATGTACTATCTGGATTTTCCTTTTGCTACACAGCCATTACATCTAGTGTTTGCATCGGTTTTATTCGGTTTTCAATTCTATTTGGTTTTGGAAGCGCTAAATGCTTTTAAAACCATGAAAACTTTGTAACTTTGCCACCACAAAAAAAGTACCCAATGATATACAAAATAAGGATAATTCTAGATGCAGAGGAAGATATTTTTAGGGATATCGAAATAGAGGAAAACAATTCTATGGAAGACCTTCACAATGCCATTACCCAAGCTTTTGGCTTTTTGGGAAATGAAATGGCGTCTTTTTACACCTGCGATGAAGAGTGGAGACAAGATGAGGAAATTGCCTTATTTGACATGAGTGAAAATGGCTCCGATGTACGTTTAATGAATGAAATTCAGTTAAAGGACATACTAACAGAGCAGTCTCCAAAGCTAATTTACGTTTATGACTTTTTAAGTATGTGGACCTTCTTCGTTGAATTGGCGGATATAGTGGAAAAAGAAGACGCACAGACCTATCCCAATACGCTTTTCAGTTTTGGTGAATTGCCGGACTCCCCGCCTGAAAAAAAGTTTGAAGCGGATGAAAGTGAATTCGATTTTGACAATACCCTTGACAATTACGAAGATTTGGATTTTGATGAAAACTGGAACTGATTATTCCACTAGCAATAAATCAAAGTAGTATTGGTCAATTACAAAAATTGATCAAGTTAAAGCTTCACCAAGACTTTAAGCACATATAAACCTTAAACATTTTCCATTATCCATGATCAACTTATACCCTACCCAAATTGAAACTATTTCCATACATCGTGTGGGAAACAAAAATAAAAGTGAAGGAATTTTTCTCTCGGAGGAACCATTTTCACTTAACGATGAAACTACGGGACTATTAAAGGAATATTTCTTTAAACCTTTCAGGGAAAAAGAGGAGAATTACTATTATTTTTCCCATGAATCCGACGTTGAATTTAATGAGGTCTACAAAATTGTTTCCGATATTTTTGATGAGCCAAGCAGCCTTCATGCCAATTCAAAAAAAATAGCGACCCAATTATTCGACCAGTCGAACCATCCACACATCAAAAGCGGTGAAGTGTACGTTGCCTATCTTACAGATCTAATGTTGGATAATGTAAAGGTGAATGCCGTGGGCATATTCAAAAGCGAGCTTAAACACGATTTCCTACAATTTCAGGAAAAGGGAAATAGCCTGGATATTTTGGTGCAGCAGGGCATCAACATCAATAAATTGGACAAGGGATGCCTTATTTTCAACACCGATAAAGAAGAAGGTTACAAAGTCCTATCAGTGGACAGTAATCGCTACGACACCAAATACTGGTTGGAAAATTTCCTAGGGGTCGACGCCCTATCCGATGATAATTTTAAGACAAAAAACTACTTGAAATTCTGCCAGAACTTTGCCAAGGATGTGGTTTTGCCTGCCGAGGACAAACAACAGGAGGTGTTGTTTATGAACAGGGCCGTAAATCATTTTGCCAAAAATGACTCTTTTGAAGAGAGCAATTTCCTGAACGAGGTTATGGAAAACCCGGAATTGATACCAGAATTTAAGCACTACAAAGTAGAAAAAGGCCCCAAGTACAGTATTGAGGATGTCTCTACTTTTGACATTGCCAACAAAGCGGTCTCCGATGCCAGAAAAAAAATTAAGAACGTTATTAACCTAGATACCAATATCCAGATCAAACTTGATTTTATAAATCCGGAATCGGCCCAAAAATTTGTGGAAAAAGGCTGGGACGAAGAGCGCCAAATGTACTACTACCTGGTTTACTTTAACAAGGAACAGAAAAGCTAGACAAATACGAAAGTTACCTGGCGCATTCATTGAATGGGCGTCTAAGATCATAAACAAAAGAAGGCCGAAGTTATATGCTTCGGCCTTCTTTTGTTTAGTAATATTATAGGAGTTTACCCTTGGGTATCGAATAGGTAAATATTAAAGATTGATCTTGTTCTCAATAATCTGTTTCATACTAACATCCTCGTAATTTCTTTTTACAAAGTCCAGCGCAAGTGCCAGCACTTCCCCCATGGTCTTACATTTTTTAAAGTCTATATCTCCCGTAAGATCATAAATATGCTGTGAAAGGGCCGCAATATTATCGTCATTGGATATATCATCGGTCTTCACTATGGAAATGAGTCGTTTGATACGGTTCCCTGAACTCAAAATTCGTTTGGCCACAATGGAGCGCTCCTCTATTTTATATTGATCCACAGAATTACGCTGTAACTTCTCCTTGACCAACATGACCATTTTATAATTTTCCTTAAAAAACTGTGGCCTGTACACTTTTAATTTTCCTTCATAACACTGTTGGTCAAAATCTATTGCCCTTATTTTATATACCACGTGATCAAAATCGTGGGTAGGAACAATTACGTAGTTATAGGAACGCATATCCCCCAAAAGGCGGATCATACAGCGTTCGTTAAACTTGACAAATTCTTTAGCCAACTGGGATTTTTCCGATTCGTTGCATTTCGGCAAAAAATCCTTGATAAACACATCTCCCGGAATACCTGCAATATGCTCCTCTATCAAAGTATCCCCGTAGACCAGGAAGTTAAGGTTATAGGGCGATAACATATGCTCCAGTTCCAGTCCGTAAATCCTGGAGGCATCGGTCCTTTTTACATAAAAATAAGTGAAATTGTCATTCAATATATTCCTAACCTTGATCCTAAAGGGCTTGGAGTTTCCAAAAGTACAATAGTCCACCGCATCCACATTTAAAAATGGAAATATACTGTCACTACCATCGGAATGTAGAATGGAATATACTTTCTTTAGACTGATATCGATTTCGGTCCTATCGAACTCGCTGTAATATACACGTACCCAAAGGGTGTCCTCCTCATTGGAGTCGTATACCACAATAGACCCAGAAAAACGCAACAGATCCTCATAAAAAATTGGTATTTCAATTTTTCTGCTATAGTGCTCCAAATAGGCATCCAATTTTTTATTTACTGGAAATGCAGGCTTTTTCTTGGACATTAATCTTTCAGACATGGAAAAAACTTTAATTTGTAACAAAATAACGATTTCTTCGTCAAGTAAGTACAAACAATCAAAAAATCTATCCCATTTTGGAAACTATCCTGACCGTAAACCACCTTACCAAGAAATTTGGATACTTAACCGCGGTAAAAGACCTTTCCTTTAGTATTGAAAAAGGTAATGTTTATGGCATTTTGGGGCCTAATGGCAGTGGAAAATCGACCACCTTGGGAATTGTATTAAATGTAGTAAATAAAACAGCTGGTGATTTTTCATGGTTTGGAGGAACCATTTCCACCCACGTCGCCCTTAAGAAAGTTGGCGCCATCATTGAACGTCCCAATTTCTATCCCTATATGACAGCCATACAAAACCTGAAATTGGTCTGCAAAATCAAGGAAGTCCCTCAAGATAAAATTGAAGAAAAATTGGAAATGGTTGGACTACTGGAACGAAAAAACAGCAAGTTCAGTACCTACTCCCTAGGTATGAAACAGCGATTGGCCATTGCCTCAGCACTTCTCAACGATCCAGAAATATTAATCTTGGACGAACCTACCAATGGTTTGGATCCACAGGGAATACATCAAATTAGGGAGATCATAAAAAAAATTGCCTCACAGGGCACTACCATTCTATTGGCCTCACATTTATTGGACGAGGTAGAAAAAGTCTGTAGCCATGTGATAATCCTAAGAAAAGGTGAAAAGCTCTATTCGGGACCGGTTGACGAAATGTTGACCAGTTATGGCTTCTTTGAACTCAGGGCAATCGATGAAGAGGCTTTGGTCACATTCCTGAGTAAACACGCCAGTTTCGGCCCTATTAAGCAGGAAAATGGTTTGATTACCGCCATTTTGAAAGAAGAAATGAACGCTAGCACCCTAAATCAGGACTTATTTAATAATGGTATAGTGCTATCCCATTTGGTAAAACGCAAAGAAAGTCTTGAGGAACAATTCCTTAATTTGACCAATAATAAGGATTAACCGCTTTAATACCCTTAAACGCATAAAATATGTTACGTTTATTACAGATAGAATTTATAAAATTATGGAACAATAATGCGAGTAAGGTCCTTATTATTTCCTACTTCGTCCTTATTCTCTGTATGGCACTGTTGGCCGCAATAAAATTTGATATCGGTCCCATTCAGTTCCATGTGGCCGAACAGGGAATTTTCAATTTTCCTTACATATGGCACTTGAATACCTGGATTGCAAGTGGTTTGAAGCTCTTTTTTGCTATAGTCATTGTATCTATGATGGCGAACGAATACAGCAATAAGACCCTAAAACAAAATTTAATAGATGGCTTGAGCAAAAAGGAATTTATCGCCTCTAAATTCTTGACCGTTTTCGCATTTTCCGTCATTTCTACCCTTTTTGTTTTTGTAGTTTCATTGGTTTTAGGGCTTTTTTATTCCGATTTCACAGAGGTATCCATCATATTTTCGGATTTGGAATACTTATTGGCTTATTTTATAAAACTGTTGGGTTTCTTTTCCTTCTGTCTTTTCCTTGGTATATTGGTAAAACGATCGGCCTTTGCTTTGGGCTTTTTAATTATTTGGTTTGCCATTGAAAATTTGGCTATCCGATTTTTGGTATGGTGGCTGGCGGGCAAGGAAGCTTCGGCCTACGTTATGAAATTCCTCCCCTTGGAGTCTATGAGCAACCTGATCAAAGAGCCGGCTTCCAGATTTAAGGCTGTACAAAGTATGGTAGAACAAGTGGGGGAACAATTCAATAAGGACTACGCTGTTCATTTTTATGAGATATTGATAGTGGGATGTTGGACAGCAATATTTATATATCTTTCGTACGCCCTGCTCAAAAAACGCGATTTGTAAAGCCAATTTCCAAAAGCTTAACTTCCCTTTGCCACGTAATTAGCATAAACCCCTCGCAGAATGCATCAATGGTTACAAATAGTTGCCGAAGCACCTCAGTATTGCCCACTATTTATTAATTTTAGGTCATAAAACGAATATGATTTTTTTATTCTTATCTAGAAAGGAAAAAGATAAAATTGCAATTATAGGAGTTCCAGAATGCATTGCACATGAAATTTAAAGTTGTTTCCGAATTTAAACCTACAGGTGATCAGCCCCAAGCTATCAAACAATTAAAGGAGGGCCTTGAGGCCGATGAACGTTACCAAACCCTTTTGGGGGTAACGGGGTCTGGAAAAACTTTTACCGTTGCCAATGTCATAGAACAGGTACAGCGGCCTACCTTGGTATTGGCACATAACAAAACCTTGGCTGCACAATTGTACTCGGAGTTTAAGCAGTTTTTTCCAGAGAACGCTGTTGAATATTTTGTCTCCTACTACGACTACTATCAACCCGAAGCTTATATACCTTCAAGCGGTACCTATATAGAAAAGGACCTTTCCATTAATGAGGATATTGAAAAACTGCGTTTGAGTGCCACTTCATCCTTGTTATCGGGCAGAAGGGACATTTTGGTAGTGGCCTCCGTTTCCTGTTTATACGGTATAGGAAATCCCGTAGAATTTCAGAAAAATGTAATAGGGATAGAAAAGGATCAAGTTATTCCGAGAACCAAATTTTTACATCAGTTGGTACAAAGCTTGTACTCGAGAACGACTGCCGATTTTAGGAATGGAAATTTTAGGGTAAAGGGCGATGTGGTGGACGTATTTCCAAGTTATGCCGACCATGCCTTTAGAATTCATTTTTTTGGGGACGAAATTGAAGAAATAGAGGCCTTTGACCCCTACAAGAACAAAATACTGGAGAAGTACCAACAACTGAATATTTATCCGGCCAATATGTTCGTTACCTCCCCAGATGTATTGCAGAATGCCATTCACCTAATCCAGGAAGATATGGTTCTACAGGTGGCCTATTTTAAGGAAATAGGGAAACACCTAGAGGCAAAACGTTTGGAAGAACGTACAAATTTTGATTTGGAGATGATACGGGAATTGGGATATTGCTCAGGAATAGAAAATTATTCCAGGTATTTGGACGGTAGGGAACCCGGAACCCGGCCGTTCTGCCTATTGGACTATTTCCCAAAAGATTATTTGATGGTTGTTGATGAAAGCCATGTTACCATTCCACAGGTACACGCCATGTATGGAGGCGATAGGTCGAGAAAGGAAAATTTGGTGGAATACGGCTTTCGATTGCCTGCGGCCATGGACAACAGACCGCTAAAATTTGAGGAATTTGAAGCCCTTCAAAATCAAGTTATCTATGTAAGCGCCACTCCTGCAGACTACGAACTGGAATTGAGCCAAGGGGTTTATGTGGAGCAGGTTATTAGGCCAACAGGGCTTTTGGATCCCATCATTGAGGTGCGTCCCAGCTTAAACCAAATTGATGACCTCATCGAGGAAATCCAATTGAGGGTTGAAAAGGATGAACGGACATTGGTCACCACCTTAACCAAACGAATGGCGGAAGAATTGGCCAAGTATTTGACCAGGATAAATGTTCGCTGTCGTTATATACATAGTGATGTGGATACCTTGGAAAGGGTTGAAATAATGCAGGACCTGCGCAAAGGTGTTTTTGATGTGCTTATAGGGGTGAATTTATTGCGGGAAGGCCTAGATCTACCAGAAGTCTCCCTAGTGGCCATTTTGGATGCCGACAAGGAGGGCTTTCTTAGAAGTGCAAGATCCCTTACCCAAACGGTGGGCCGTGCAGCCAGGAATCTAAATGGAAAAGCCATTATGTATGCTGATAAAATTACCAACAGCATGCAAAAAACTATAGATGAGACCAACTACAGACGGGAAAAACAAACTACCTATAATCTTGAAAATAATATTACTCCCACGGCACTGAACAAAAGTTTGGACAGTGTTTTGGCCAAAAATTCCGTTTCCACCTATCATTTTGAGAAAGAAGAGATGAAGGCAGCGGAGCCCGACTTATTGTACCTTACCAATGAACAAAAGGAAAAAATGATAAGGGACAAAAGAAAGGCTATGGAAAAGGCGGCCAAAGACTTGGATTTTATGCAAGCCGCAAAGTTAAGGGACGAAATTAAATCGCTTCAGGAACAGGAATAAAACACCATTCTGCGCATTTTATTGAGAAATGGTTTCATGGGCATTTAACAAAACAAAAAGCGCTTCGATTTCTCAAAGCGCTTTTCCAATCAACCAACCAATCTATAATGTATCCCACTGGATACAAAACTACTTTTAAGCTTACGCTATTTCAATTAATCTTTTAGGCTTAGGTAATGCCTCTTCTTTTTTAGGAAGAACAAATTTTAGGATACCATCTTCGTAGGTGGCGTTAATTTTATCCAAGGAAATAGTTTCAGGCAAACTAAACACCCTTTTAAAGGATGAAAAAGTAAATTCCCTTCTGGTATATCCATCATCCTCTTTATTTTCCTCACTTTTAACCTCAGAGGAAATAGTTAGGATGTCATTATCGATTTCAACATTGAAATCTTCTTTTTTCCTACCAGGTATTGCCAATTCCAATACATACTCAGTTTCGGTTTCCTTAACATTGGCAGCCGGTACACTTTCCTTGAAGTTATCTATACCACCAAACCAATCTGGTCTTAAAATTTCATTCATTAATGAAGGAAACATAACATTATTTCTTTTTACTAGACTCATGACTTTTATATTTTAAGTTATACTTTAAATTCTCATGAGCTAAAAGGCAAATGTTATACCGATTGCATTTTTATGCCATTGTGTCGCTATTCTGACCTAATAACAGGACATTATGTCGCCTTTTATCAATTGTTATAAGCTTTAAATATATTGATCAGCACGGCAGGTGGGACCACTTTGTCAGGATAATTGTGCATTACGGTAAGAACTTGCTCTATGGCGGCCTGTGGAAGTCCAAATCCAAGTCCTATGTTATGCAGCTGTTCAATTTCTACCAGGTGCTGCTCCTTGTCAACATTCATAAGCAGTACCAGGCGATGAAATTGAAGGATGCGCTCCGCCTCGGATTTAAGCAATACCTTTCCAACTTTCTTATGAAAAAGGGAATCGAAGGTTTCCTTATCGACCTCCAACTGCTTGGCTACACCCAGTAAAAAATTATACTCCGAATCCTTGATTTCCTTGTCTGTCTTTGCAAAAGAAATCATTTGGGAAAGAATGCCCAGCTTCTCCAAATACGTACTCATAAATTACAGTTTAACACTAAGTTACATTAAATAGCATTGATTTCTTGCCTTAGGATGCAGGAAAGTAATCCCAAACTAGTCCCACATCCTATTTTTTGTAATATCTTGTCAAAAAATTTATCATATGACCAATAATGATGTTCTTAAAAAATTAAGGGTTGCCTTAAAATTACGGGATGATGAAATTGTAGAAATTTTAAAATTAGTCGATTTTAAAATTACCAAAAGCGAGTTGGGAGCTTTTTTCAGAAAAGAAGATCACCCAAACTATGTAGAATGTGGCGATCAAATTTTACGTAATTTTTTAAATGGTTTGGTGATACATTATCGTGGGACCAGGGAGAATCCCAAAGACCCAAAATTATCTTTGCCCAAGCCAAAAAAGGAGGCTATTTTTAAAAAACATCAAAAACCGGGATTCAAGGAGCAACAGAAAAAGAAAATGGATCACGACATTAGCCCTGTAAAGTACAAAAACAAAAAAAAATCCTGATCCCTCAGAACTTTTCTAGGTTAAGACTACCTTGGTTTATCGAGAACTAATGGTATTCAACGTAAAATACCTTCAATAACAAAAAAGGCAGTACTTATACAGCACTGCCTTTTCTGATTTTTATACTTTCTTGGTATTATGCCAATACTTCCTTCACCTTATCAGCAGCTTCTTGAAACTGAACTGCGGAATGTACTGCCAAACCAGAATTATCAATAATTTCCTTGGCCAATTCAGCATTGGTACCCTGTAATCTTACAATAATAGGCACCTTTATGGCATCTCCCATATTTTTGTAGGCATCCACTACCCCTTGCGCTACACGATCGCAACGAACAATACCTCCAAAAATATTTATGAGGATACATTTAACAGCAGGATCCTTCAAAATAATCCTGAAGGCCTCCTCTACCCTTTTGGCATCAGCAGTTCCGCCTACATCCAAAAAGTTGGCTGGCTCACCACCGGCCATTTTAATAAGATCCATTGTAGCCATAGCCAGTCCTGCACCGTTCACCATGCAACCAACATTTCCATCCAGATCAACGTAGTTAAGACCTACGGCCCTTGCCTCTACCTCAATTGGATTCTCCTCTAGCAAATCTCGCATTTCTGCATATTGCTTTCTTCTATATAGTGCATTATCATCAATGGATACTTTGGCATCCACTGCCATAATCTTATCATCGGATGTTTTAAGAACAGGGTTTATTTCGAACAAACTTGCATCGCTCTCCACATAAGCCTTGTATAAACTGGTAACAAACTTGGTCATTTCCTTAAAAGCCGTTCCGGACAAGCCTAAGTTAAAAGCTATTTTCCTTGCTTGAAAAGGCAATAAACCAGTAGCTGGGTTTATTTCTTCCGTAAAAATAAGGTGCGGTGTTTTCTCTGCAACCTCCTCTATATCCATTCCACCTTCGGTAGAATACATGATCATATTTCTCCCAGCGGCCCTGTTCAATAAAACGGACATATAAAATTCACTGGTTTCACTGTCCCCAGGATAATAAACATCCTCTGCAACCAAAACTTTATGTACTTTTTTACCTTCCGCAGAAGTTTGCGGAGTAACTAAATTCATACCAATTATAGATCCTGCAATATCTTCTACCTCACGCAAGTTCTTCGCCAATTTAACTCCACCTCCTTTTCCTCGTCCACCTGCGTGAACCTGGGCCTTAATAACATGCCAACCGGTACCGGTTTCCTGGGTCAATTGTTTGGCAGCATCTACTGCTTCCTTGGCATTATAAGCCACTAAACCGCGTTGAATGCGTACTCCAAAGCTCGCTAAAATCTCTTTTCCTTGATATTCGTGAAGGTTCATAAATTGAAGGTTCTAATTGTTTAGTTGCAAAAATAGGAAACACAGCGGATTTACCCTAATTAAATAAAACAGAAAATACTTGGCCCCAAGTATAAGTAAATTGTACCGCCTAAAGCCGAAAATGAATGAAACACCACTTCTAAGTTTTATCCTTACAAGAACAATATGCCATGGGCAGAGTCTCTGTGATATGTCAAAGAAAGAATCTATCAATTTTCAGAAAACCTTACTTTTTGCTTTCATTTTAAATTTTGAATTCCCTAAAATCTATGGGATCGAAATTTTTGAAATGTCCGTTCATCCCGATCATTTCCTTAGATTGGTTTACCTGCTTTAAAACTTGAATGGTATTGGTTAAATGAGCTTTTATAAACAATAGACGCTCACTTTTATAATTCATTTTCAGGAGTTTGTATTCTTGAGCCAGGGAAAGTCCTATCTTATGTATCAATTGATAAATATCAAAATTTTCTACCGTAAGGCCCAAAATAGACACATCCATAAGACCATAAAGTTCAATAATAAGGCCAAGGACATTTTCTTCCAAGGTCCTAACGCTATCATCATAATATGGTAAATATTCCACCTGTCCCGCCGCATACAATTTGCCGTCCATAACTTTTTGGAAAGTATTGACTTTAAAGGTTCGCCGGCCAATACAAACAATATCCATCTCGCCAGTATCATAGGTCTTTATTATTTCCTTTAGCTCCAGCTCCGTTCCATATGCTATTTCTCCATCAATATAAGCAGGAACCCCAAAATTAATAGCCATTTCCCTGGCATCCCTTATCAATTGTTTGTAGCGTTCTTCAAAAATGTGAAGGGCCACAATTTCACCAGGGAAAAAAACGGACGGTAAAGGAAACATAGGTAGCAACATAATTTTTTTGTTTAAAATTACAACGGACTCAACTAAAATCAAACCCTAATCATTCAACCATTGTTATATAAATAACAATATGTTACATTTTTCAACTATTGCTATATATTTTTGCTCAAAAACAATAAGTAGTCTAAATTTGCACAAAATATTGAACAATGCGAAACACTGACTTATTAAAGATAGCACAAACTTATGGTGACCCAGTCTATGTATACGATTCTGAGAAAATAATTTCCCAGTTTCATAGATTGACAAATGCATTTAAAGACGTAAAAAAATTACAATTAAATTACGCCACAAAGGCTCTTTCCAATATTGCCATTTTAAAATTGATGAACAGTTTGGGCAGCGGCCTTGATACCGTTTCCATACAAGAAGTTCAATTGGGACTCATGGCCGGTTTTGAGCCAAGTTCTATTATATTTACACCAAACGGTGTGTCCTTGGAGGAGATAGAAGAGGCAGCTAAATTGGGGGTACGTATCAACATTGATAACCTATCCATTTTAGAACAGTTTGGCAGCAAGCATCCGGATATTCCTGTTTGTATTAGAATAAATCCGCACGTAATGGCGGGAGGAAATTCTAAAATCTCAGTAGGGCATATTGACTCCAAATTTGGTATCAGCATACACCAAATACCTCATTTACTGCGTATCGTTAATCTTACGAATATGAAGGTAAATGGGATACACATGCATACTGGAAGTGACATTCTTGATATAGATGTATTCCTTTATGCCTCCGAAATTCTTTTTGAAACAGCCAAGAATTTCCAAGATCTTGAATTTATAGACTTCGGAAGTGGATTCAAAGTACCTTACAAAGAAGGGGATATTGAAACCAATATTGAAGAATTGGGTAAAAAATTAGGAAAACGTTTCAACTCTTTTTGCAAGGAATATGGTAGGGAATTGACCTTGGCTTTTGAGCCAGGTAAGTTTTTGGTTAGTGAGGCCGGTTTCTTCCTAGCAAAAGTTAATGTGGTAAAACAAACCACTTCAACTGTTTTTGCCAGTGTAGACTCTGGATTCAACCATCTTATTCGCCCCATGTTTTATGGTGCCATCCACAGTATTGAAAATATCTCCAATCCTGAAGGACGTGAAAGATATTATTCTGTCGTGGGTTATATTTGTGAGACCGATACTTTTGCAAGCAATAAGCGGATTAGTGAGATTTCCGAAGGGGATATCCTATGCTTTAAAAATGCAGGTGCGTACTGTTTCACTATGGCCAGCAATTACAACTCAAGATTTAGACCGCCCGAGGTTTTATGGCATAAAGGGAAAGCAATTCTTATAAGGGAAAGAGAAACTTTTGACGACCTCATCAAAAACCAGATCGATGTCCAAGACTTGTTCAGTACTGTTAAAGAAAAGGCAATAGCAAAATAAAATTGCCGAAATTTCGTTAGTTTTGATGTTGTCATCGGACTAATCCCTTAAAATATGGTCGTGAAATTAGTTTCCAAATCATTTTTCAAAAAAGCTATACTTTTTTGTTTAGCCGTATTACCCCTTGGTAGCATGGCACAGGAAGTTAAATGGCTTAGTTGGGATGAGGCCGCCAAATTGGCTGAAACGGAGCAAAATCCGAAGAAAATTTTTATTGATGTCTATACCGACTGGTGTGGATGGTGTAAAAAAATGGATAAGGATACCTTTCAGAATGCAGAAGTTGCCGAATATATGTCCAAAAACTATTATATGGTAAAGTTGGATGGAGAAGGTAAGGAACCTATTGTTTTCAGAGGCAAAACCTTTAAATTTGTTCCTTCGGGAAGAAACGGATATCACGAATTTGCAGCAGCATTGATGCAGGGTAAAATGAGTTATCCTACAACCATATTCTTGGATGAAAAGATGAATATGCTTTCCCCTGTTCCCGGCTATCAAAAGCCAGAACCTTTTCTAAAAATAGCGAAGTATTTTGGTGAAAATATCCACAAGGAGAAAGACTGGAACACCTACGATAGCGAAAGTAAATAGTAAAATCTACATTAAATCTATCCAAGATAATGAAATAAAAAAGCCGGTCACAGCCGGCTTTTTTTATTATCTAAATATATCTACTGCAAGTATAATTCACCTGCTATAGTTGGGTGACTCCTTAGTAATGGTTACGTCATGTGGATGGCTTTCGTTGATTCCACTCGCGGTAATCTTAACAAATCTTCCGGACTCTTTAAGTGTTTCTATATCCTTGGCCCCGCAATATCCCATCCCGGCACGAAGGCCGCCAATAAATTGATGGATGCTTTCATAAAGATCTCCTTTATAAGGAACACGACCCACAATACCTTCTGGCACCAATTTTTTGATATCATCTTCAACATCTTGGAAATACCTGTCCTTACTACCTTGTTTCATGGCCTCTACAGAACCCATTCCTCTATAGGATTTAAATTTACGTCCTTCGTAGATAATGGTCTCACCAGGCGACTCTTTGGTTCCTGCCAGCAAAGAACCTAACATAACTGTATCGGCCCCTGCAGCGATAGCCTTGGGAATATCTCCGGTATAACGTATTCCTCCATCGGCGATAACGGGAACCCCACTACCCTTAATTGCCGCTGCTACTTCCAATACCGCTGAAAATTGAGGAAAGCCAACCCCTGCAACCACACGGGTGGTACAGATAGAACCGGGACCTATTCCTACTTTCACGGCATCCGCTCCGGCCTCTACCAAATACTTGGCAGCCTCTGCAGTGGCTATGTTACCTACAATAACTTCCAAATCTGGAAATCTCTTTTTTACTTCCTTTAAAACAGTGACTACACCTTTGGTATGCCCATGCGCAGTATCGATTACAACGGCATCTACACCCGCGTTCACTAGAGCTTCCGCCCTATCCACGGCATCACCGGTAACCCCTAAGGCAGCAGCAACACGCAATCTTCCATACTGATCCTTATTGGCTATTGGCTTCTGGGTAAGTTTTGTAATATCCCTAAAGGTAATAAGCCCAACAAGCTTGTAGTCCTTATCAACTACGGGTAATTTTTCAATTTTGTTTACCTGCAAAATATCCTCGGCCTGCTCCAAAGAAGTTCCTTCGGCTACAGTAACTAGATTTTTGGAGGTCATAACCTCGGAAATGGGACGATCATTATTTTTTTCAAAACGAAGATCCCTATTGGTTACGATACCTATAAGTTTACCCTTATCATCTACAATGGGTATCCCGCCAATACTGAATTCCTTCATATTTGCTTTGGCATCCCTTACCTTTGAATTTAAAGGCAGGGTAACGGGATCTATGATCATACCGCTTTCCGCTCGTTTTACCTTGCGTACCTTCAGCGCTTGCTGTTCTATGGTCATGTTCTTATGCAAAACACCAATTCCACCTTCTTGGGCAATGGCAATGGCCATACGGGATTCCGTTACGGTATCCATAGCTGCCGAAACAATGGGAACATTGATCGTAATGTTTCTAGTAAATTTTGTTTGAATATTGACTTCCCTGGGAAGTACTTCTGAAAATGCTGGAACTAAAAGTACGTCATCGTACGTAAGACCTTCGCCAACAATTTTATTTAGGTGAGCTTGCATAGCAATTAAAGATTAATTGCGTGCAAATATACTACATTTAAAAGAACTGATGAACAGTTATTGTGTTAATTGACTGTTACCGTTTTTTTACACAATTGATAAAGCACCAATAAAGCAGCAACACTAAAGGTCAAGGTCATTAAAATACCTGAAAGGATGACCACATATTTCATCCATAGTAACCCCGACCACATTAAATAAATGCCCCCAAAAGTTAAAATCACTGATAAAAAAGGTTCTATTGTAAGGAACATTTTAAGCTTGTGAGAAAGTTTGGCGAGCCATACCAGTCCACCAAGTAGAAAAAAAATGAGCGACATGGAGAGAATATGGGTATGTATAATGGTTAGCATTTCCCGTTCCCCTTTTTTGAACTTCATTACCTCTGCCTCCTCATCCTCCTCATTTCCCAAATAATTTTCCACAATGCCGTGGGGAGAGGCGGTACTGGTTTCAGAAACAAATAAAAGGCCAGTATAAAAGCCAATACTCAGTACAAGAACAAAGGTGGCAACAAACCATTTTATTCCCTTGGGCAATGTCAATAAGAGACCGTCATAACCCATTAAAGCAAGTTTTTTTCTTGAAGAATGCCAACTGTTTGCAACAGCTTATCCATTGATGTAGTCATGGAACGTACCGAAATTGTTGCGCCAGAAATACCGTCTATATTGGTTTCATGGCTAACCCTATCTTTACCTGTTTTTCCGGTAAACTGCTCCAACCACCTTTTGCTTCCAATTTCCCCACCGTACTCTTCACGATATATCAAGACCTTTGAGTGGATGATTTCCAAATTGGGATTGAAGATGACCAAATAATCGAATTGCGCTGTCTTACTGGGTGCCTGATCTACAAAGGCGTATCCCAGCAAGGTGTTGCCCTGTTTTATATGGAAGAAATTATCAGTAGTAATCTTGGTCGGAAGTTGTTCGTTTACTGTCTTGGAAACAGCAAAGGACGTCAAGGAGTAATTTGTGGTATCAAATATCTTTTCCACTTCCTTGTCCATTTTCTTTTGAACATTTTTCGGGATTCCAAACCCAAAAAACATCAAAGAAAAAAAAGCTAAAATAACCGTTATCCGTTTTCTAAAATTCATGCCCCAAATATACTAATTTAGAATCATTTTTAATAATAATTAAGATATTTAGGGCTATGAATTGGAAATTTTACTTATTCTGGATTAGAACCAAACTCCTATACCAAAATTCAATACATTTTGAAGATCACTATTGTCTACCGCGTTAGATTTAAATTGATAATCCCCTTTCAACACAACTCCCGGTGCTAAATGATAGGTAAGGCCTGTAGTTACATCCGTTTTGTTGTATGCATCGTTCCTTGCCAAAGAACCCGCTGTATCGGCATGGGTATCATATTTTTCGTATCTGGCAAAGGCAAACAGTTTTTGCTCATTACCAGCTGGCAAAAGATTGTAGGCACCTTCCACATACCATCCTTGCAGAGCGCTACCCAAATTACTACCGGTTAAAGCGTTGTAATCTTCGGTATCGGAAAGGGAGGCATATATAAATTGTCCTCTTGCCGTAAAATTACCTAGTGCGTATCTTGCATCCAAGCCAACCATGGAAATTCCAATGTTTGCTCCTGTAAGCTCTTCTACATCATCGGCAGCCTGAGTTTTTCCAAAATATCCAGAAAGCCCTACACGCAGGCCTGGGATTCCATAATAATCCAATTTAGCGGAAAGGGTTGGAGTATCGATGGTAGATTTGATTCCTTTTTGTCTTCCTCCCCTTAATCCACTGGAACCTTGCAAAAATCCATTGATTCCGCCTTCGCCGTCAGCTTCTGTAGATTTAAATCCGTTGAATATATAAGCTTGGTAACCCAAAGATAGGTCGTTCACCCTCCCGAAAACACCAACTCCCAATTCCCTCCAAGTGGTAGGAACTATAACATTGTCCATAGCAGGACGCTCTGTTCCGTTGAAAGTAGTTGGTTCATGAAATTCGTTGACAATACCCATTGGCACCAACATTAAACCACCCCTAAGATTAACGCTATTTCCAAGATTATAGTTAACAAAAGCCTGTTCAACATATACTTCCTCAACATGTTCAAATTCAATCTCAGTAACAAATTGAGCCCTATCGTTAAACCTATACCCCAAAAGCAGTACCAACCTTTGAACATCTATCTCTCCATTGTCGCCTTCAGGCTGATTGTAAAGCATTTCCCCATAGGCACCTACGGTAACTGCCGAGGCATAATTACCAGAAAGCAAGCGTTGGGCCGCATTCAATTGTTTTTGTGGATCCAAGGTAATGGAATCATTGGCAGTCTGAGCAAATACTCCAGTTGCTAAGAGTAATCCGAATACTACAGAAATTCTTTTCATTATAAAATTGTTCTTATTTAGATTGGATAAATATAAATTTCGGGTGCAAATATAATGGCAAGAACCAAACTGACAAACTTAATTTAAACTAAATCTAAATAAATATTGAATTTTAACACATTTCAGAAACTAGTGTTAGGAACATTGTTATTAGCAGAAAAAAGAGCTCCCTAATTCCATTGGAATGCAAAGTATTCACAAGGTCCGGAACCTATATTCTTAATGGCATGGGGAACATTGGAGGGAAGAAAGTATAAATCCCCTTCCTGGGCCCTAAAAACGCCATTACCAATTTCCATCTCGGTTTGTCCACTGATTACCAGAACTACCTCCGTAGCATAGTGGGTATGGGGCTCATGACTTTTAATACCTGACTTTAAAGTAGTTAGGTGCATCTCATAATAAGGACACATGGCCGTTGAACGATGGAAGAAATTCCGAATACCCCCCTTATCATGCTCTTTGAAATCCAAGTCCTCAAAATTAATGAGGGTAGACCCACCGCTCTTCCTAGCTCTCCTTACATCCATGTTACCTTTGGACTTATAGATCATAGTGTAATAAGTACTACTCGGTGACAAACTTTTCACAAAAGCCTTGTCCCCCGGCATAATCACAATTACACTGTTTTTTCCTAGGGTCTCCGTTCTAGTATTGACTTTCACCTGAACTTCGCCTTCCTTAATGATCAAGATTTGTTCCTGATTGGAATTAAAAAGATTTCGACCATCCGATGAATTTGAAAGCTGCACCGTTTTGAATTCCATTTTATCAAAATGCATGGTTTCACCTTGGATCATAACCGAATCGGCCAGAGTTCTTGGAAAACGATATACATTAGATTCAATTCTATTGGGAACAACATCGCTCCATAACCAAGACAATGATTCAGGCAAAATAGCACCTCCATGGATTCCGCTATGGCCACCCGAACCTTTTTCGAACTTAAAGTCGTACCCTTTATATTTCAGTGCCGATTCCATCTGTAAATTCGCCAACCACCAATCCCCATATTGATTATCGAGATCATCACTACCATCCTGCAAAAAAACCTTAATATCCTTATGGTCTTGCTTTCTTATCATAGAAGGATAATTGTGTCCACCCCTAATGTCCGTGAAACTTCCTATATGGCTCAATACTTTATGAAACGCCTCAGGGTAGAACCATGCAGCTGAAAAAGCACATATTCCTCCAGAGGACATACCCGCAATTGCCCTAAGTTCTGGATCTTCGGAAATATTATAACTTTTTTTAATTTCAGGTATCATTTCTTCCAGAAGAAATTTCCCATAGGCATCCGAGACGGTGTCATACTCCAGACTTCTATTTGATGATTTCCAAGGATTATCCACTTTAGCAGCATCCAAGTCATGGCCAGGATTTATAAACAGGCCAATAGTTACGGGCATTTCTCCTTGTGCTATAAGATTATCAAAAACGGTGGGCACCTTAAATTGACCCTGAACGTCAACATAGGCATGCCCGTCCTGAAATACCATCAAAGCGCTAGCCTCGGCAGGGTTGTATTGACTTGGCACATAAAGGTAATAATCCCTTATGGTATTAGGGTAAATTTTGCTTTTCCATTGATGCTTGCTCACCTTCCCTTGAGGTATCCCTTCATAGCTATCTGAATTAGGCCCTGTCGTATACGACTCTTGAGAAGTACCTCTGGACGGACATGCCGCTATAAAAACAAACAAAACATATAAACTACTGCAGGTAATTAGCCTCTGAAGAATTTTCATTTTTTGATATTTGGTTCTTATTAAATAACAATATAGGAATTTAAATATCAGTAAACTGAGGATTTCAATACTTTAATCAACAAAAATTGCCATTAAGGTTTCCTTGGGTGTTTCCCGTTTTAAGCGGTTAAATCAATACTTGGAAAACAGGTCGGATGCTTTATTGAAAGCCGCCTCAAAAGCCATCCAATTAACATTTGTATCGGCCTTGACCGCCGTAAAGTAGGAAAGCATCTTTTCGGTGGGCATATTTCCAGTGAGCTCATCCTTTGCCATTGGACACCCTCCAAAACCCTGCACTGCCCCATCAAACCTACGACAGCCAGCCTTGTAGGCTGCATCAACTTTTTCGTGCCATTTGGATGGAGTGGTATGTAGATGGGCTCCAAACTCAATTTCAGGAAATTTTGGGATCAGGTTGGAAAATAAATAATCGATTACCTCCGGGGTCGAAGATCCCACCGTATCTGAAAGTGATAATATTTTTACTCCCATCCCGGCCAGTCTTGTTGTCCATTCCCCCACTATCTCAACATTCCAAGGATCCCCATATGGGTTCCCAAATCCCATAGAAATATAAGTAACCACTTCTTTGCCAGAGTCTCCTGCAATCCTTAAAATTTCTTCAAGTGTCGCTACTGATTCAGCAATTGTTTTGTGGGTATTCCGCATTTGGAAATTCTCTGAAATGGAAAAAGGATATCCCAGATAATCAATGGAATTATGTTTGGAGGCATCCATTGCCCCTCTCACGTTTGCGACAATAGCCAATAACTTACTTGTGGTCTTGGACAGGTCCAATTGGGAAAGGACCTCAGCCGTATCAACCATTTGAGGAATTGCCCTGGGAGAAACAAAACTCCCAAAGTCTATGGTATCAAAACCACAATTCAAAAGGGATTGAATGTACTTTACCTTTTTTTCTGTTGGAATAAAAGTTTTGATGCCTTGCATGGCATCTCTTGGACATTCTATTATTTTAACGGTATTGGACATTCCCCTGCTTAAGCTTTATCAAAATTAATATTATTTATCAGATATCAACAGATAAACAGCAATACCCACAAAAACGATAATCTGAAGCCATTTCAAGACTTTTCCCAATTGTCCATGCTCCTTTATATACTTCGAAATAGTTCCAGAAAGAATGGCTATGGCACTAAAAATAGTAAAAGACACCAATATAAATATCCCCGCAAGTATGTAAAATTGAACGACAATGCTTATATCGTTACTGAACAAAAACCCCGGAAAGAAGGCCAAGAAAAAAATCGTAACCTTAGGATTAAGAACGTTCATTATAAACCCTTGTTTATATAGAGCTCCCAATGACTTCTTACTTACCCCCCTATTGGACAATTCCAAATGATCGCTGCTCCTAAAAACCTTATAGGCCAAATAGACAAGATAAATTGCCCCAAACAACTTTATCACAAAAAATAAATTGGGATTGCTTTTAATTATGGCGGAAACTCCAAAGGCCAGTAAGGTTGCGTGCACCAAACAGCCGGTCATTAATCCCGCGACGGTTGCTATGCCATATTTCTTTCCATTGGCAATACTCTGGATGAGCACAAAAATATTGTCCGGTCCAGGAGAAATGGCCAATGCGGCCGTGGCCAATACGAATGTCAATAGTATATCGTAATTCAAATCCCAATAACTTGCGTAGTGAACAAAGGTCGGAAATTAGTAATTATTTGTCGCTTTTTCTATATATAAATGGTATTAAACCAAAGGGCTGGCCTAGGACATCTTTAAAGGCCGCCCCTATGGGCCAAGTACATTGTACTATCGCATTGTATTCGGCTTACAGCTTTTAAATATGGTATTGATGAATAAAGCTTGATAAAAATCTTACCAGGAAACTGACCATTATTCATCTTTTTTATATCTTCCACAAAAATTTAATTATGAAACCAGTTTTTTACACACTTAGCCTATTGGCTGCAATATTATTAATGAGTTTTAACATTCCGAACACTACTAATTTGAAAGAGGATATAAGTATGGAAAATTCCAAAAAGCAGGACAGCGTATTGCGTCATGTAGTACTTTTTAAGTTTAAAGCAAATACCTCCAAAGAGGACATTGCAAAAGTAGAGGCCGCTTTTAGCGCCCTACCTTCCAAAATACCACAGATAGTGGGTTATGAATGGGGAATAAACAATAGTCCTGAAGGATTGGACAAAGGATTTACCCATTGTTTTTTCCTTACCTTCCAAAGTGAAGCAGATCGTGCCATATATCTTCCACATCCGGACCATAAGGCTTTTGGGGCGGTGTTGACCCCACATTTGGAAGATGTAACCGTGGTGGATTATTGGACCAAATAGTTAAAGAATTTTGAGGATAAAAATTAACGTCCTACCAAAAAAAGGGTTGACCAATAATGGTCAACCCTTTTTTTATTCCGTGAAATATAAGGATACTGTCTACCCTTTCAGCTGTTAAGCCTATTAACAATGGCCTTGTTGATTCTCTTTATCAGTGACGGGCCTTCATAAATAAACCCGGTATACAATTGTACCAAATCGGCACCCGCGTCCAATTTTTCAAGGGCATCTTCGGCTGAATGAATTCCACCTACGCCGATAATGGGAAACGCCTTATTGCTTTTTTGGGACAAAAAGCGGATAACTTCCGTACTTCTTTTGGTAAGAGGTCTGCCGCTTAAACCACCTGCTTCTTCTTTTAACAAAATATCTGATTTCAGATTATCGCGAGATATCGTTGTATTGGTGGCAATTACCCCATCTATATCCGTATCCTTTACTATGCCAATAATATCCAGCAACTGCTCATCCGTTAAGTCGGGAGCTATTTTCAAAAGAATAGGTTTTTCCTTCCTATCCTTTAATTTTGCCAATTTGGTATTTTCCTTTTTCAATTCCTTAAGCAAGGCTGTCAATGGTTTCCTATCCTGAAGTTCCCTAAGGCCGGGGGTATTTGGTGAGCTAACATTCACTACAAAGTAATCTACATGGTCGAACAGGGCATCAAAACATATCAAATAATCCTTTGCTGCCAGTTCGTTCGGGGTCACCTTGTTCTTCCCGATATTGCCCCCGATTAAAACCCTATGACTTTTTTTTAGATTTTCAACAGCATCGAACACCCCCTTATTATTAAACCCCATTCTATTGACGATGGCCTGATCTTCTTTTAAGCGAAACAAGCGCTTTTTGGGATTTCCATCCTGAGGTTTGGGAGTCAAGGTCCCTATTTCAATAAATCCAAATCCAAAATCGGATAGTTCATTGTACAACTTGGCATCCTTGTCGAAGCCCGCTGCCAAGCCCACCGGATTTTTAAATTTCAAACCGAACAATTCACGTTCCAGACGAGGGTCGTTGACAGAATATAAAGTCCTGAATATTCCAGCAAATCCTATACTGGACAACAAACGAATTGTTCTAAAGGTGAAATGGTGAACCCTTTCTGGATCAAATTGAAAAAGGATGGGGCGGATAAGCTGCTTATACATTTAAATTATTTTCCGCAAAAATACAAACTAGCCGTGCTAAACTATCCTAAGCACACGCTTTTTATTAACATTTACGACAACTTATTCCGGTACCACTACTAGGGGTTGCCGTGATACTTCCTGGCAAAGGGTAACGTACCGTTGGTATTGCTTTTCATTGAAAAGTGCTAAAAGTTTAAGGTCGTATTTTTTAAAAACCTGTTTCATTCGCTCCTCCAGAACCTTATACTTCGCCCCCAATGCCGTTAAATCCTCAGGGGTACTTTGCGGGTGATTTTCAAAAAGATTTTTCCGCTCTTCATCCAATAAACGGGTTTCAAATTCCAGTGCTGCCTTAAACTCCTCCAAATTGGTTATCTGCTCTTCTTTAAGCTGAAATATTTGTATTATAGTATCCGATTCCGTCGCACCAATGCCCAAACTACATTCTTGTTGAGCTTGTACGGATATCACAAATCCGACAATAAGGATCAAGGTGGAAAAAACTTTCTTACACATAGGTTTTTGTGCTGGTTTAAAGTACAAATATAAAGTAATAATACAACCAGCTGCGCTTCCCCGAAGGTTATCTTTCCATAATACTCCATTAATAGTATAATAGAATTTGCTCTGAACCTCAGGTCCACGGGCTACTCCACCTTACTCCCCAAGACAAGGCTGACAAGCCTAGGCTATACAGTTGCCACAACAGGCCCAAATAAAAAATAATAAACTGTATTTTTGATTAAAATTTAGTTTTATGCAACACATTATAGACCGGTTTGTAAGTTATATTACCATAGACACCCAAAGCGACCCTAACTCGGCCACCACCCCTAGCACTGACAAGCAATGGACACTTGCCCATAAATTGGTGGAGGAACTCAAGCAGATAGGAATGCAGGATGTATTTATAGATGACAAAGCTTACATTATGGCTACTTTACCCAGCAATTTGGACAAGGAAGTGCCTACTATTGGCTTTATCTCCCATTTTGATACCTCTCCAGATTTCACGGCTACCGACGTAAAGCCTCAAATAATAAAAAATTATGATGGCGGGGATATTGTTCTGAACAAAGCGGAAAATATAATACTCTCCCCAAGTTATTTTGATGACCTCTTGCAATACAAGGGCAATACCCTTATCACTACAGATGGCACCACCTTGTTGGGGGCCGATGATAAGGCCGGAATAACGGAGATTATTACCGCCATGGAGTATTTAATACAACATCCGGAAATTAAACATGGTAAGATCAGGGTGGGCTTTACCCCAGATGAAGAAATTGGTCGCGGGGCACACCATTTTGATGTTGCAGCATTTGGCGCCGATTGGGCCTATACTATGGACGGTAGCCAAATTGGGGAATTGGAATATGAAAACTTCAATGCGGCAGGTGCCAAAATAATCATTAAAGGAAAAAGTGTACATCCGGGTTATGCCAAAGGAAAAATGGTAAATGCCATTTTGATCGCCAACGATTTTATTTCCCAATTACCCGGCCATGAAGTGCCCCAAAAAACTACCGGACGGGAAGGGTTCTTTCACGTTCACCACCTTAAAGGAGAAATTGAGCTTGCCGAAATTGAATTGATCATTCGGGATCACGACCCAAAAAAATTCGAGCAGCGCAAAGAACTATTACAATATATCACGGAAAATTTGAATGCAGAATACGGCGATTTTGTATCCCTTGATATTAAAGATCAATATTTTAATATGCGGGAAAAAATTGAACCGGTGATCCATATTGTTGAAATTGCCAAAGAGGCCATGGAAAGTTTGGGCATTACCCCAATTATAAAACCCATACGCGGCGGTACCGATGGTTCACAATTGAGCTTTATGGGGTTGCCATGCCCCAATATTTTTGCTGGCGGACATAATTTTCATGGAAAATATGAGTATGTCCCTGTAGAAAGTATGCAGAAAGCGGTTGATGTTATCGTAAAAATTTGCGAACTTACAGCTAAAAGATAACTTAAGTATTTGTGTGCCCATAACAGCGCGACAATATACATTTCATTTGGCAGGAAAAATGAAGACCCAAGAAAAGATAGAAGCATATTTCGAAAAAGAACAGCCCTTTAGGGAAGGTATTTGCCTTTTGCGGGAATTGGCCCATAAAACCGGACTTATTGAAACGTACAAATGGGGTATCCCTGTATACACCATAGACAATAAGAATGTTCTAGGTATTTTAGCCTTTAAACATCATTTCGGCATCTGGTTCTATAATGGCGTCTTTTTAAGTGACCCTAAAAAAGTACTGGAAAATGCACAGGAGGGTAAAACAAAGGCCATGAGGCACTGGAAATTTAGAACCATGGAGGATATTGATGAGGCTACGGTTTTAGCCTATTTTCATGAGTCTATCAGCAACCATAAGAAAGGACTTGTCCTTGCCCCTGAAAAAAACAAACCAATTTCAATGCCTCCATTGTTGAAAAAAGCACTTAACAATAATCAGGCTTTAAAAGCAAATTATGAAAGTCTAACCCCATATAAACAAAGGGAATATTGCGAGTATATTTCTCAAGCCAAACAGGAAAAGACCAAGCAGTCCCGACTGGAGAAATGTATTTCCCTCTTGGAAAAAGGTTTGGGGCTGCATGATAAGTATAGGAAAGGGTAGTCAGTGGTCAGTGGTCAGTGGTCAGTGGTCAGTGGTCAGTGGTCAAAAAAAATAAATGGAATTGGATATTACAATTCTGACCTAATATAATTGATTTACTTAGTGGTATTTTCTAATACTATTATTGACGGTCCTTCGGATAGCCATTTTTGGCCAAGACCAGTGGTATCTCCTAACGGAAGAAAATACACAAAAGATCCTAGAGCCAAGTCAATGTCGCCATCTGCATCCATATCCTCCGCATCCATAACGATCCATCGACCATTGATCGACTCCGAAAAGGAATAATCCTCAAATTTCATATCCCCTTTATTTTCCAGATACACAAAACTTTCCTCTGGGGAACCCACATAATCAGGAAAAAAAGAAATTGCCGCAATATCCAGATCTCCATCCAAATCATAATCCCTGGGCATGGCTTTATAAGCCCCGTTTAAATGGTAGAAATAGGATTGCTTAAAATTCAGATCTCCATCGTTCAGAAATATATAGATACCGTGATATTCCTTTAATATGGGCGTTTTGTCCGCATTGTCCCCACATACATATAATATATCATCCAAGCCATCCTTATTAAAATCTACCAACTCTATATATTGGGAACCATTAAGTGGAAGAAAAGAGAGCAATCTTTTGGTAGTAAACGTGCCATCGCCCTGATTTTGATAATAAAAAACACCTTCATCCCCTTGAGCCATAAGCACAAAAATATCTTGTAGACCATCCCCATTGGCATCCTTTATCACTGCGGAAATGGCACCCGATCTGTTATCCAACGTCCTCATGGTGTATTTATCACCCCCCGTGTTTTCGTACCAAACCAATTTCCCTGTTTCATTGCCATATTCACAGGCTACAACGTCTTCCAACCCATCGTTATTTAAGTCCCCATAAGCCATATTGACCGGCCTTTGTAAATTTGGAATCACCTCCTTGGAAGTGTATGTACCTGCAGTTCCCTTAGAAAATAATTTTTGTAAAGCCCCATCCGACACATCATTGGGGAAAATGTTTTTGCCAGCGGTTGTCAAATAAATAGTGTCGTATTTTTCGTAATAGTGGATAGGAGCCATCTTAAGTCCTAGTACTATATCCTTCTCAAGATCTTTGTCCAGGAATGTCAGGCTATTTATATTCCGCTTACTATCTGCAAATACCACTCCCCCGTTTTCTGGAAGGATTTTCACCATAGTGGTCAGGGCTGGAGTCTGGGAAAAGCCAGACTCCTTGATTTTAAAATGCTTTAGGCCCATTTTAATTTTATTGGCCCTTTTAGGCGGTAAAATGGTATCCGGTGCATTGTTAAGGTAATAGTCTACTATTTTGTTCCAATCTGCGCGGGCCATAAGAGGTCTTTCTGGAAAGATATTGGCCTTTTTAACCACTTCTCCGCTCCTACCATTGTCAAAGAGACTATCCGGGCGCAGATTACCTTTGTACATCCCCAATCGATGACCCATTGAAGGAAGTACATCCTTTTGCCAACTGGACCTTGGCAACAATTCTGGTTTAACAAAGAGATGACAACCGGAACAGTGGATTTCTGCCAAGCGATTCCCAGGCAAATTGGTAGCAGTTGGCTCTTTATATTCCAAAGTCCGCGATTCCTTTTTGTTACCGGAACAAGAAATCAGCAATCCTATAAGGAGGGCCAGCGAAAAAAAAATCTTCATGCGATATTAAATAAATATAGGAATTCGGTAAAAAATGTCCTCCTGATAGTGACCTAATCTACGAAGATACTGCCGAATTTTCAAGTAAGATGTAAATATCCCATATACAATGATCGCTCAAAGTGCAAATCAAACAATAGAAAACTCAATTGACAGTAATAATAGCTAAGCCATCCTCACTAAAAGAAAGGTGGCCAAAAGCCAAAGGACCAGGCTTAAAATTCCCCCTATAATAAAAAAATGTTTGAACTTGTAGTTGCCTATTCCGTATATCAAGGTATTGGTTTGATAACCTACCGGTGTAAAAAAACTGAAATTTGCGGCAAACATTACAGCTAGTATAAATGGCTTAAATTCCAAATTTAGTCCGCTTGCCAGTGCCATTGCTATTGGGGTCATAATAATGGCCGTGGCATTATTGCTGACCACACCGCTCATGACCATGGTGACAAAAAAAAGACTGCCAATAATTATCATTTTGGATTGGCCCACCAATAAGCCCAATAATCTTTCCGAGATCCACATATCCGCTCCAGTGTTGTGCATTGCTATACCCAAGGGTATCATTCCTGCCAGCAAAAAGAAAATTTGCCAATTTACCTTTTTGTATACACTGTCCAAATTTAGGTTATTGCTAAGCAATAATATAGAAACCCCTGCCAAGGCACTTACCATAATGGAAAGAACCCCTGTAGCTGCCAAAACGACCACTAAACCAAGAACCGCCAGCGATAAAATTCTTCCGAATCGGGAATGGGTTTTAAGCGAATCAAACTCCTGTAATAGTACTATATTTTCAATGGCTTCCAAAGACTTAATATTTTCCTTGCTTACATCAACCAGTAGACGATCACCAGCTTTGAGCGCCAATTTATCCGAACTGCTACGTACCAATCGCTCTTTGATATTGGTCAAGGTCTTGCGCTTCTTAATGGCCACGGGTATAATATCCTGCTGCATATACCCCCTTAGATTCCCCAAGGTCTTGCCCAAGAGCGCTGCTCCCGGAAGCATTAAAAGCTCAACAAACACACGTTCCTCCAGTTTGGTTACATTGTCCTCACCGGTGGAATGGTGGTCCGTCCCCTTCCAAAAAATTTGTTCGTTAAGTCCCAAATTCTGGGAATCGTTCAATTTAGAGAGGCTTAAAATGTTGCACATTAACAATAACTGATCATTCTCCTTTAAGGTAATGTATTTTCCCGGTGAATTATGAATCCTATTGTCCCTTATCAATTTCAGTATTGATATCTCTGGATTATTGAATAAAAAAGTCTCCTCCAGCCTTTTGTTTACCAACTGTGACCCCGGCTTTATACGGACACTGGTAATATAATCCGAAACACTATAATCGGTCCCCAATTCCCTTTTCCCGCTCCAAGGCAACCATCTAAGCATTAGGGTGAGATAGACAATGGCCACGGCCAAAAATATTAATCCTATGGTAGTAAATTCGAAAAAACGCAGGGCCGGCGCTCCCAGGTTTTGTGCCACGGAGTTTACAATAAGGTTTGTAGAGGTACCCATTAAGGTGCAAGACCCTCCCAATATGCCCGCAAAGGAAATAGGCAATAATAATTTGGATTTGGAAATATTGAATCGATCAGAGAGTTGATTAATAATCTTAATGAAGACAATGACGACAGCGGTGGTACTTATAAATGCAGAAATACTTGCGGTTACGATCATAAAAACAGGAGCTATTATAAATAACGGGAAGGCTCTTATTTTCCCCAAACTGGAAGTGAGCCAGGTAATAACCCCATTTTCCTCCATGGCTATGGCCAGGATCATCAATGCCAAAACCGCTATAGTAGCACTATTGGAAAATCCGCTTATGGCCTCTTCCGGTTTCACCAGCCCAAGTAAGGTCAATGAAACAATTATAAAGAAGGCAATCTTGTCTACCGGAAAAACTTCCAGGGCAAATAAGATTATGGTTATTAACAATACCAAAAATACCAATCCCATTTCGAACGTCATCCCATAACTATTAAATTAAGACCTCCTTTAATATCTACACTCCAAAAACAAAAAAAATCTTCCTTGCCCTTTTAAGCATATGCCCAAAACCTCATTACAAATTACATATAATATTAAATATGCCCCTATAACAGGAGCACAAGCCATTGAAAAATTGAAATTCCCAAATGTGGTTTTAATATGGATGAAATTTAAATTTCACTGGATAAGGTCATAACTACTTTTTGACATTCCTCCATACATTTTACACAAGAATTAGCGCAATCCTCACAATGTTTATGGTCATGCTGCGCGCATTGTTCCGCGCACCATTGACATACCTTAGCACAGATGCTGCAATACTCTTTGGCATATGGACTATTTGCCATTAAAAATTGTAGTGCCGCCGAACAAGATTCAATACAAAGGATACAACAAAGTGGACAGTCATTTTTACTTTCCCTACCGGACATTTGAAGTAGGCAATATTGACAATCGGCTATGCATTTGCGACAGGCTTCAATACAATCCAAATAAGGTGATTCCATAGCATTAATAATTAAAGTTATACCTAAATTAATTCAACACCATTTAATGCAATAGCTCAATTCAATATATTGTGATCGTTATTGACAATTAAGGTAACTGGACAGACAAAATAAATGGTGTCATCTTTTCTTTTGATGATGGCGTATAAAAATTAACTTTATCCCATATTTATTATGAGGAAAATATAAGTAGCTATTGTGTTCTTATTACTTTTAAAGAACTTCAAATGGGAAAAGAACAATAAATTTTGTAACAGCTAAGGATCAACATATAATATTCGATGAAAAATACCATTTCGCATAGAGTAGCCGATTTTTTGAAAAATTTCCCACCTTTCAATGTCCTGGGCCAGTCTGACCTTGAAACCCTTGCCGAAGAAATTACCATAGTCTACAAGGAAAAGGATAGCGTTATTTTTGCCGAGAACGACGAACCCCATACCTACTTCTATGTAGTAAACAAGGGTGCTGTTGCCCTTAAAAAAGGGTCCGATAAAAGTGTCATGGACATGTGCGATGAGGGTGATATATTTGGACTTAGACCCCTGATGGCTCAGGAAAATTACAAAATGACTGCAAAAGCACATGAAGAAAGTATCCTTTACGCCATTCCTATCAATATTTTTAAACCATACGCCCAAAAAAATATAGCAGTTGGAAATTTCTTAATAGAAAGTTTTGCCTCCAATACCAGAAACCCCTATTCCAAAAGTCATCGTGGTAAATTGTATGATGAAGTGCCCGAAATAAATCCCGTGGCTCCCAATACCCACGTATTGGATTTGCAATCTGTACAGTATTCCAAAAAATTGGTTACCTGTACCGCAACCACCTCGGCCAAAACAATAGCCAAAAGAATGACCGAAAAAAAGGTTGGGGCCATGTTGGTGGTCAGGGATAAGATGCCAATTGGGATAATTACGGACAAAGATCTTCGAAACAATATTGTAACCGGAAAATATCCCATTACCACAAAGGCCAAGGAAATAATGGTTTCTCCTGTTATAACCTATAACAAACACCTCACCATAACCCAGGCACAAATGGCCATGATGAAAAGTAATATTAGCCATTTATGCATCACGAAGGACGGCACACCCAACTCCAAGGCTATTGGAATACTATCCAAACATGATGTTATGGTAGCTTTGGGAAATAACCCGGCAGTATTGATCAAGGCCATAAATAGGGCCAAGAAAATAAAATCGATAAAACAAATAAGAAAGAGTATAACGCATCTTTTACAGGATTACTTGGATCAAAATATCCCCATTAAATTGACTACCAAAATAATATCCGAACTTAACGATGCCTGCGTTAAGCAAATTATTAAACTATCCTTGGAGGAAATGCCAACAAAGCCTCCAGCAAAATTTGCATGGCTGGCTCTTGGTAGCCAAGGACGGAGCGAACAACTCCTTCAGACCGACCAGGACAATGCCATGGTGTTCGAGAACGTTCCAGAGGACAAACTAATAGAAACAACAGACTATTTTTTGAAATTGTCCAAACTAATCAACAAAGGATTGTTTGAAATTGGTTACGATTATTGTCCTGCAGAAATGATGGCTTCCAATCCCAATTGGTGCTTAAGCCTGGATGAATGGAAAAAAACCATTTCCCATTGGATAATAAATCCAGGGACCGATGAGGTATTGCTTTCCTCCATATTTTTCGATTACAATATTACCTATGGGGATGTAAATTTGGTGAATGAATTATCGGAACACATTTTTGAAACCACAAAAAAATATCCCATTTTCTATTTGCACTTGGCAAGTGGGGCCCTACAAAACCCGTCCCCAACAGGCTTTTTTAGGCAAGTGTTGGTTGAGGAAGATGGGGAGCACAAAGATACCTTCGATCTTAAAAGACGGGCATTGATGCCTTTAACCGATGCCGCAAGAGTACTGATTTTATCTCATTCGGTCAAATCCATCAACAGTACCGCAGAGCGATTTGAAAAACTGGCAGAGTTGGAACCCAATAACGAGGAAATCTTTATGGCCTGCTCCTATGCCACAAGGGCCCTTTTAAAGTTCAGGACGAAACAAGGTCTGCTTCACAATGATTCTGGGAGGTATATTGCCATAGACAAATTGACCAAGGAAGAAAGAATTAAACTGAAAAGAACTTTTAAGACCATAAAGGAAATTCAGGAATTGGTAAGTGTTAGATTCAAGGTTTCAAACTTGTTACGATGATAGATTTCTTTAAAAAAAAAGTAAACAACTATCCCGATTATTGGTTGGAATATGAGAATAGTTTTAAGAAAAAACCGATTGAGGACCTCAACTTGGTAAGATTCGTGGTCTTGGATACGGAAACTACAGGATTCGACTATTCAAACGACAGGATACTCTGTATTGGGGCCCTAAGTTTGGTCGACAAAAATATTGCACTCAACCAAAGCTTGGAAATTTTTCTGAAGCAGGAGCATTACAATGCGGAAACTGCAAAAATTCATGGTATCCTAAAAAATGGTGGGGCCTCCTGCATAAGTGAAAGTGCAGCTATGGAAGAATTATTGGGATTCTTAAATAATGCCATAATCGTAGCCCACCATGCCATTTTTGACATTACAATGATCAACAGGGCCTTGGAAAGGAACGGCCTTCCCAGGTTAAAGAATAAAGTATTGGACACTTCACATCTTTACAAAAAAACCCTATTGACCTCCAATGTGTTCAAAAAGAAAGAGCATTATTCCTTGGACGAATTGGCGGAAAAGTTTGATATCTCCAAAAAGGATAGGCACACCGCCTTAGGAGATGCCTACATTACTGCCATTGCATTCCTAAAAATAAGGAATCGATTGAAGGGCAAGGGACAACTACGATTAAAAGACCTTTTAAAAATGGGGTAACTAATTTATCGATGACAGGTACCCCAAAACATTTTTCTCGATTCTGGACTGTATATCCGAGATATCGGCCTTGATAAACTTTTCTCCGGTAATATTTTCATACAGTTCAATATACCTTTCAGAGACGGTTTGTATATAATCATCGGTCATTTCCGGTACAACCTGTCCTTTTAACCCTTGAAAGTTATTGCTTATCAACCATTGGCGAACGAATTCCTTGGACAATTGCTTCTGGGCCTCTCCCCTATTTTGTCTTTCCCCATAGCCTTCGGCATAAAAATAACGGGAAGAATCAGGGGTATGGATTTCATCTATAAGTACAATTTTTCCATCCTTGGTTTTCCCAAATTCGTATTTGGTATCCACTAAGATCAATCCTCTCTTGGCGGCGATTTCCGTTCCTCTTTGAAAGAGTGCCTTGGTGTACTTTTCAAGAACCAGATAATCTTCCTCGCTCACTATTCCCCTTTCCAAAATGGCTTCTCTGGAAATATCCTCATCATGGTCTCCCATCTCGGCCTTGGTCGCAGGGGTTATAATGGGAGATGGGAACTTATCGTTTTCCGACATCCCGTGAGGCATTGGAACCCCACATAACATTCTTTTACCCAGCTTGTATTCCCTGGCAGCATGTCCGGATAAATAGCCTCTAATCACCATTTCCACCTTAAAGGGCTCGCAGGCAAACCCAACGGCAACATTGGGATCTGGAGTGGCCATTAGCCAATTGGGGACTATATCGGCCGTATCCGCCATCATCTTGGTAGCGATCTGATTTAGTATTTGACCTTTATAAGGAATTCCCTTTGGCATAACCACGTCAAAAGCGGAAAGCCTATCCGTGGCCACCATTACCAAAATATTATTATCTAAATGATATACCTCCCTTACCTTTCCTTTGTACAAGCTTTGTTGTCCCGGAAAGTTAAAATTTGTATCAATTATTGTATTACCCATGCTGCAACTATCAATTGTTATGCTCAATTCCCTTATAGGCCTCTATGACCTTTTTAACCAATTTATGCCTTATCACATCCTTATCGTCCAAATAAATAACCTCTATCCCTTCAATGTTCTGAAGCACCAATAAGGCTTCTTTCAATCCCGAAATCAAGCGTCTTGGCAAATCGATCTGACCTGGGTCCCCATTAATTAAAAATTTGGCATTTTTTCCCATTCTGGTTAGGAACATTTTCATTTGGGCATGGGTAGTGTTTTGGGCCTCGTCCAAAATAACAAAGGCATTGTCCAAAGTCCTTCCCCGCATGAAAGCCATAGGGGCTATCTGTATAGTGCCGTTCTCAATATAATGGGCCAATTTTTCCGGTGCGATCATATCCCGCAAGGCATCATATAATGGCTGCATATAAGGATCCAACTTTTCCTTAAGATCTCCTGGCAAAAAGCCCAAATTCTCACCGGCCTCCACAGCGGGCCTGGTCAATATAATACGTTTAACCTGTTTCTCCTTTAAAGCTTTTACAGCCAAGGCCACTCCCGTATAAGTTTTTCCGGTTCCCGCCGGTCCTACGGCAAATACCATATCATTGTTCCTAGCGGCATCGACCAATCTTCGCTGATTTACGGTTTGTGCTTTGATAAGTCTACCACTTACGCCATGGACCAAAACTTCACCACTGATTTCTGAAGACTCCAATATTTCCTGTCCATTGCTGGCCAAGAGTCGCTCAATACTATTTTCATCCAACTTATTATACTTGGCATAGTGGGCGGTAAGCAGATCGAACCTTCTATCGAATTCGTCCAATAGGTCTTCGTCTCCATAAACCTTAATTTTGTTGCCTCGGGCAACAATCTTGAGCTTCGGAAAATGCTTTTTAAGTAAATCTATGTTCTCATTATTCTGTCCAAAAAATTCCCTTGGGCTAATGTCTGTAAGTTCTATTATAAGTTCGTTCAAAGAAGAGAGGTGTTATAAAGGATTAGATATGAAATATATATTTTGGTTCGCTGATTTTTTGTGTAATTTTGTTTAACAAACTTAAGTAAAAAAACAACTTACCAAACCAAAAACATATCAACAGTCCTATATGGCTATAATTACTTTAACTACTGATTTTGGACATAAAGACCATTTTGTAGGCGCCATAAAAGGGACAATTTACAAGGAATTGTCAGATGCAAAAATTGTTGATATTTCTCATTCCATTGCGCCTTTCAATATTCAGGAATGCGCCTACATCCTCAAAAATTCATATAAAAATTTTCCTGATGGCAGTATCCATATCGTAGGTGTGGACTCAGAATTGACGCCAGAAAACCAACATATTGCGGTCTTGGTGGACAACCACTATTTTATAATGGCCAACAATGGGGTAATAGGGCTTATAATTTCTGAAATAGTGCCGGAAAAAGTGGTAGAAATCCAATTGCCCAATAGCATTGATAGTTCGTTTCCTGAAATGGATGTTTTTGTAAAAGCGGCAAGCCATATTGCTAGAGGTGGAAAATTGGAAGTAATAGGCAGGACCTTTAAAGATCTTAAGGACCTAAGGGAGTTCAACCCAAGAATTTCCGATGACGGCAAGACAATATCCGGAAGTGTTATTTATATAGATAACTACGGCAATGTGGTAACCAACATTCAACAAAGTACCTTCAAAACCATAGGCAAGGGCAGACCTTTTGAACTACATGCCCGTAATAAAAAAATAAAGGAGATCCACAAAAAATACAGCGACATCATAAATTACAGTTTGGATAAAAGTCAGCGTAAATCTCCGGGGGAATTACTGGCTCTATTCAACTCATCAGGCTATGTAGAAATCGCAATTTATAAGAGCGACCTTAATACCGTAGGTGGGGCCTCTACCCTATTGGGTCTTGATTATAGGGATACTGTAATTATAAATTTTACTTAAATACAAGGAACAAATGTTGGTAAGAATTGTAAAATTAACCTTCAAAAAGGAAAATATTGCTAGTTTTGAGGCCATCTTTGAAAACAATAAAAAGAAAATCCGACAGGCGGAGGGCTGCACCTTTTTAGAACTGTTGCAGAGCAAGGAAGATAATAATATATTTTTCACATACAGTTATTGGAATAGCGCTACCGATTTGGAAAACTATAAAAATTCAGAATTTTTCAAGAGCGTCTGGGGGAAGACCAAACAATTATTTGAAGACAAACCAGAAGCTTGGAGCCTAATAAAGAAGGAAACGATTAACTAACATACATGATTGCCATATTTAAAAGAGAAATACAATCATTTTTTACCTCACCCATAGGTTATCTGGTCATAGGATTATTTTTAGTGCTCAACGGATTGTTTCTTTGGGTATTTAAGGGACCTTTTAATATTTTTGAATACGGCTTTGCCGATCTGGGCAATTTCTTTCTCCTTGCGCCTTGGGTGTTTCTTTTTCTGATTCCCGCCATTACAATGAAAAGTTTTTCGGAGGAGAAAAAACTTGGCACTTTGGAGCTTCTTTTTATAAAACCCATCTCATTATGGGAAACGGTTATAGGAAAGTTTTTGGGTACCTTTTGCTTGGCCTTAATCGCCATATTGCCCACACTTCTTTATGTATATACCATTTCCCAATTGGGTGTAACCATAGGCAATTTGGATATGGGCATGGTGCTGGGCTCTTATTTTGGGCTCTTATTTCTAATTGCGAGCTATACCGCCATTGGATTATTTTCCTCTACCCTGTCCGAAAACCAAATTGTAGCCTTTATCATCGGCATGGTACTATGCTTTATTATGTTGTTCGGATTTGAAAGTCTGGCCACGATATTGCCCACTGGCCCCATGATACTTTTTGTGGAACAAATAGGAATGAAGGCCCATTTTGAAAGTATAGCCAGAGGTGTTTTGGACACTAGGGATATTATTTATTTCACAAGTCTTACCCTATTCTTTCTCTACCTGACCATTTATCAACTAAAAAATCAGAATAGATAATGAAAAGAAGTTTATTATCTATAATCAAGGCCGTTGTTTTATTGCTGATCCTAAATATTCTGGCCAGTTTTTTCTACGCGAGATTAGATCTGACCGAAGACAATAGATATACCCTTTCCACGGCGGCATTAAATTCTGTTGGGGACTTTAGCGCCCCTGTAATAATCGATATTCTTCTCGATGGAAATCTTCCACCGGAATTTATAAAATTGAAGCTGGAAACCAGGCAGCTATTAGAGGAATTTGCATCAGAAAATAAGAATATAAAGTTCAATTTCGTAAATCCGCTTGAAGGAGCCACGCAAATTGATGGCGTTATCACAGATTTACAGGCTTTGGGCCTTACCCCCACAAACGTTACCGTTGAACAGAATGGAAAAGTCTCCCAAGAGATTATCTTTCCATGGGCTATGGTCAATTATAACAACAGCACCGTAAAGGTACCCCTGTTAAAAAATAAACTTGGTGCCACCACTGAAGAGCGTGTAAACAATTCCGTTCAACATTTGGAATATGCCTTTGCAGATGCCTTTACAAAGTTGAACATCAAGGAAAAGAAAAAAATAGCCATCATTAAGGGCAATGGGGAGTTGGGTGATATTTACATGGCAGATTATCTGACCACCATAAAGGATTATTACAATATTGGGGCCATAACCTTGGATTCTGTGGCAACCCATCCAGAAAAGGTCCTGGCACAACTAAAAGGTTTTGATCTTGCCCTCATTGCAAAGCCTACAGAGGCATTTTCCGATGAAGAGAAATTTATTCTGGATCAATATATTACCGGGGGAGGCAAATCGCTTTGGCTCATAGATCAGGTAGCCATGGAACTGGATAGCCTCTTCAACGAAGAAGGTACCGCTATGGCTCTACCACGCAATCTTAACCTTAACGATTTTTTCTTCAAATATGGGATTCGATTAAATACGGATCTTGTCAACGACCTATATTTCACCCAAATAGTTTTGGCGAGCGGTGAGGGGAACAGTTCCCAATATAACCCTGTTCCCTGGTACTACAACCCAATGGTCTTTTCCAAGAACGACCATCCTATAAACAACAATTTGGAAGCGCTAAGGTTCCAATTCGCAGGTAGTTTGGATACCCTGGCCAGTGATTACAAAAAACAGATCTTACTCAGTAGTTCGCCCTTATCCAAAACCGAAGGAGTACCAAAACCCATTCAGTTGGACATTATTAATACACCACCGGATAAGGACTTATATAATGATGGAAATAAGATATTGGGGGTATTGGTCGAAGGCGCCTTCAAATCTACTTTCCTGAACCGGGTAAAACCGCTGAAGCTGCATAAAATAGTGGATCAAGGTCCTGAAAACAAAATGATAGTGCTTACGGACGGTGATCTTATAAGAAACCAGATCCGAAACGGCCGACCCTTGGAATTAGGTTATGATAAATGGACGAACAACTTTTTTGGCAACAAAGAATTTCTCATTAATTGCCTTAATTACCTCTTGGACGATACCGGACTTATAAACATTCGCAACAAAAAAGTAACTATCCCTTTCTTGGATGAAGAAAAAATCAATGACCAAAAAACCAAATGGCAGTTGATTAATATTGGCCTTCCCCTATGTTTGACCTTTATTTTTGGATTCCTAATACACTCCATTCGCAAGAAAAAATATGGGGTATAAGTGTTGATAAGTTTGTTTCCTTAAAAAGGACATTTAAAATATCTTTGTTTTGACCGTGATTCAAGGAATATTACGGATTCAAACAGAAATTCGAACACTGTTTTAGGTTGTACAATAATGTAGATTCCTTAAAAAAAAATAAACTAATGAAATTTATAGTATCTAGCACTTATTTACTAAAACAACTCCAAGTTTTAGGTGGGGTTATCAATAACAGCAATACCTTACCTATTCTAGACAATTTTCTCTTCGATTTAAATCAAAAAGAACTCACTGTTTCGGCTTCCGATCTGGAAACTACAATGAGCTCTGTATTGGAGGTAGATTCGGACAATGAGGGAACCATTGCGGTTCCAGCAAAACTGTTGTTGGAAATCTTAAAAACCTTTCCTGAACAGCCCTTGACTTTTGTTGTTGAGGACAACAATACAGTGGAAATCAGTTCTAACCACGGTAAATATGCCTTGGCATATGCTGACGGTGCGGAATTTCCGAAATCGGTTGAATTATCAAACCCATCCTCTACCACAGTACTTGGGGATATATTGGCAACAGCTATCAACAAAACCATATTCGCTGCCGGAAACGATGATCTAAGACCTGTAATGAGCGGTGTCTTTTTTCAATTTTCCCCGGAAAGTCTAACCTTCGTAGCTACCGATGCCCATAAATTGGTGAAATACCAACGAACCGATGTTACTGCTTCCAAAGTGGCCGAATTTATAATGCCCAAAAAACCTCTTAATTTATTGAAGGGGATCTTATCGGGCAGTGAAACGGAAGTACTGATCGAATACAATGAAAGCAACGCCAAATTCAGTTTTGAAAACACCATCCTCATCTGTAGATTGATTGACGGTAAATACCCGAATTATGAAGCAGTTATTCCTAAGGAAAATCCTAATAAACTATCCATAGCCAGAAACCAACTGTTAAGTTCTGTTAGAAGGGTTTCCATATTCTCCAATAAGACCACCCACCAAATAAGATTAAAAATTGCAGGTGCGGAACTTAATATTTCTGCCGAGGATATAGATTACAGCAATAAGGCGGAGGAAAGGTTGACCTGTTCTTACCAAGGTGATGATATGCAGATAGGGTTCAACTCAAGGTTCCTGGTGGAAATGTTGAACAACCTTACTTCGGATGACGTGCAATTGGAAATGAGCCTTCCCAATAGGGCCGGTATCCTAACTCCGATTGACGGTTTGGACGAAGGCGAAAATGTGACCATGTTGGTAATGCCCGTAATGCTGAACAGTTAGAAATACAGATTCAACACAATTGTTGAATTTAAAATACACCCCACTCTTTCACTATAAAAAAAGCCGTATCTCATTTGAAATACGGCTTTTTTGTCCTAAAGATGTTTACTAACTACACAAACTTTATGCTCAGGGGATAATGAGGTTTTTCACCGTTAGAAACCTTAATGGCATTGATAATAGGAAAAACGAAACAGAGCACTGCTATGGCAATAATCCCTAATATTCCAATACCGAGAAGTAAGATCATCGGGATGCAAATTAGTATATATAAGAACATGCTAATCTGGAAGTTAATGATCGACTTTCCATTTTCATCCATGTTCATAATGGTATCCCTTTGTGTTAACCATAGGACCAAAGGAACTATAAATCCCCCAAATCCGGTTACTATATCCAATAATTGACTTAAATGGGTCCACACCAATAATTGTCTGTTTTCTGCCTTCATAATTTATATTTCTTAGTTCTCATATAGAGAAACCCCTAACCGAAATTTCTACCATTACCAAGTCGTTATATGAATAGGACGAGCAAATCATGAATATGTTACATAGACAGGTCCGAATATGTTTCAGGGCTTATTGTTTGCTTTCCAGTTTTGTCAATTTTTCCCTATCCTTTTCGATGCCCTTTTTCAGTTTATCGATTTTCTGATTCAGTTTCTCTATGGCCAAAGGTGACAGTTTACCCTTTTTCTCATCCTTGATCATTTTTTCCTGAATCTTGGAAATTTTCTTTTCATCCTTGGCAATAGACCTCCGCTTGGAATCTATATCGGAAGAAAGTTTTTCACGTTTTTTCAGTTCCTTTTCTGCCTTCTTCTGTGCTTTTTCAGCCTTCTTGGCCTCCCTTTCCGCCTTTTCTATCCTTTTCATTGCTTCTTTGGCTTCTTTAGCTTCCTGCCGAATTTTTTCCTCCATCATTTGTTCCGTATTTTCCAAGGGCTTAACAGGATCCGGAGTTTCTTGTGCCAAGGTAATTTGGCAGAATAAACCAACTGCCAATAATGTAATAATTCTGATCATTTTCATATAGTAATTTTAAATTGAATGTCCCGATACACCTAAATTATATAGCCCTATTGGCTCTTTTATACTGTACTGGATCACTATCAAAATTACGCAATATTTGCTGCAATAATCATGACCAAAATCATTGTGCTAAACTTTACTATTCCCAAAATAGAAGTTTTAGAGTGTTCTTGTAAAGTCGGTTACTGACCATTCACAAAGGATTCCAAGTTAACTTACTTCATTTCAAATATTTGGACAATTGCATTTGTCCATCGAAAAGTGGAACTGGTTTGAAAATTTTATATTGTATTTTTACTGTCAATTACAAATCTATGATTACCAACGACAACATCATTGCCTTAGCCACACCCTCAGGGGCCGGTGCAATAGCCGTAATCCGTATTTCCGGTAAGGATGCCATTGCCTTGGCCAATCCTTTTTTTACATCGATCAGGGGCAAGGATTTACAAAAACAAAAGAGCCATACCATACACTTGGGACATATTACCGAAAACGACAAAGTGTTGGATGAAGTTCTGGTATCCCTTTTTAAAGGACCCCATTCCTATACCGGTGAAGATGTTGTTGAAATATCATGTCACGGTTCGCCCTATATCCAACAACAAATAATTCAGTTGTTTTTGCGTAACGGTTGCCGAATGGCAAATGCAGGAGAATTTACACTACGCGCTTTTTTAAACGGTAAAATGGACTTGAGTCAGGCCGAGGCCGTGGCCGATCTTATAGCCTCGGACAACGAGGCCAGCCACCAAATAGCCATACAGCAAATGCGTGGCGGATTTAGCAATGAGATCAAAAAATTAAGGGACCAATTGCTTAACTTTGCCTCGTTAATGGAATTGGAGCTCGACTTTGCAGAGGAGGATGTAGAATTTGCGGACCGTACACAGTTTAAAAAACTTTTGACCAAAATACAACGCATTCTTAAACGCTTGATCGATTCCTTTGCTGTGGGCAATGTGATCAAAAACGGAATTCCCATAGCCATTGTAGGGGAACCCAACGTAGGCAAATCCACCCTGCTCAATGCCCTTTTGAATGAGGAGCGGGCCATTGTAAGCGATATAGCAGGAACCACTAGGGATACCATTGAGGATGAAATTGTAATAGGAGGCATAGGATTTCGCTTTATAGATACTGCTGGAATTAGGGATACCAAGGATGTAGTGGAAAGTATCGGTATTAAGAAGACTTTTGAAAAAATAGAACAGGCCCAGGTGGTGGTGCTATTGGTAGATGCCTGGGAAATGGCCACCCATGCCGATAAGTTGAAAACAAGTATAAAGGAACTGGACAAAATAAAAACTAAATATCCCCAAAAACCCTTGTTGGTGATTGCCAATAAGGTGGATAGATTGGATAAGGAACAAATTGAGAATCTACAATCCCAAATTTCGGGACTGCACTTGCTGTCCGCCAAAACCGGAAAAGGGGTCGAAACACTGAAGTCGCGCTTATTGGATTTTGTAAATACGGGAGCGTTGCGCAATAGCGAAACCATTGTTACCAATACCAGACATTATAGTTCCCTTCTAAAGGCCTTGGAAGAAATAGAAAAGGTACAATTTGGTATGGAGGAAGACACTCCTAGCGACCTGTTGGCTATTGATGTAAAAGAAGCCCTATACCACCTAGGAGAAATCACAGGGCAAGTGACCAACGATGAGCTTCTGGGGAATATATTTGCTAACTTTTGTATCGGGAAATAAACTAAGTCCGTTTAACGCCACGCTTCTACAACCTACTATTAGGCCAATCCGTTCGAACACTATAAAATCGAATTAGGATCCATGCTCAAAAGTTATTGAGTAAGATTTTTTTTTTTGGGGGAGGGGAATCTTTTTCAAAGTGCTAATGCAGCCTTGGCTGTTTAAAATATTTCTAAATTTAGCTCATAATGTACTCCGCGACCGGCTCCTATCGGGAGTAAACATTGTTTTTCTACCATATCCTGCAAATCTCGGGTAGCAGTTGCCTTGGATGTATTGGCTATGGATATATATTTCTTAGCCGTCATTCCCCCTTTAAATCCTTCGATGCCAAAGGAAAACATTTTCATAATTACCTTTAGTTGACGATCGTTTAACTTCGATTTATATTTATCTAGGAACTTGGCCTTTTCCAGGGTGAACCTTATAATGGTCTTGGCCTGTTTTTGAGCATTCAAAATAGTTTGAGAGAAATAATAGATCCACTCAGTAATATCCAATGTTCTTTGGGCCTGCTTAAGAGCATCGTAATAGGCCATTTTACCTTTCTCTATGGAGGTGGAGATACTCAAAATCAACGGTCGCCCTAATGATTCCGAGAGACATTTTTCAGCTATTGCACGACCTATACGTCCATTACCATCTTCAAACGGGTGTATCGACTCAAAGTACAAATGTGCAATAGCTGTTTTGATTAAACTCTCTTTAATGTTATTGGAGTCTACACTATAAGCGTTGTACCAATTGACAAACTGAATCATTTCTTTTTTTAGTAGTTCTGATGGTGGTGCTTTGTAATGAACAACCTCTCTACCAATACTACCAGAAATAATAACCATAGGTTCCTTTCCTGTTCTATAGGTTCCTACCTTTATAGTGCGAGAGTTTGAAAATAAAATCTGGTGCCAGTTTATAATTAGGTTTTCTGATAGCTCCGTTGAATAATTTTCACGAACTTCAACCATCAGTTCTGCAATACCTTTGGCTTTAATATCTCTGATGTTAGATGATATAGGATGAATCCCCAAGCGGTTTTGGATGGACGACATCACATCCTCGCGGCTATGATACTCCCCTTCTATTTCCGAGGTCTTTATGGCTTCATTTATCATAAATTGAATAATGGCCTCTTGTTGTTCTTCTTTGGTTAAACCATCTATCAACCCTTTTACTTCACCAGTTTCCAAAGCAAACTCCAAAACGAGTTCATCAATTTTTGATGCATCATAGGTGAAATTAGGCCAGTTTTTATGTTGCCAATTGTATTGCATGAGCCAATTAAAAGTTATTATCGGCTCAAATATAGTAAAAATATGAGCCGATTAAGATGTTTAATCGGCTCAAAAGGCATAATCTATGATTTATATCAATTAACTCTTCTTTTTTAGTTAAAAGACTGACCACGACTAAGATGTCTTTATTGTTCAATATCTAAAAATATAGTTTTGTACCTCATGTGCACCTCAAAGCTTGGGAACCCCTTTAAAATATAGGTTGGTCACTTTCTGTATCGGAAAATAGCAAATCAGCCAAGAACAAATTACTCAATTGATGACGGTGAAAGCGCGGACTTCAATTTAATTGCGCCTCATTAAAGGATGGTGATTTTGATTAACCTCAATATGGGACGGGAAAATAAAAACATGTGCCAATAACTAAGTCTTCCTGTGGCCGTTACGGCCTGTCCCGCAAAATATGTGGGAGCCAAACATGAAAACCTAGTTGACTGTACCGGGTCCTGTTTTCCCTTACTAAGGACTTTCTATGGTTAAATGGAGTTTTCCGGATGCATATAGAAGCCCTTTTTAAGTTCCTACAAGCAATGAACAATCATTTTTCTAGGTCGGCTCGGTTCCGTTTTTGATCTTTCCGTACCGTTTTTCTTTTCCAGACCGATTCTTATTGCCCGTTACCTTGATTTTTAATATGGAAGCCTTTTCTAAGTAGGGAATGGCTACAAAACCTTTTTATTTCTTTGATTTGCCAACCATGTTAAGATAGCCTCATTAGTTTCCTCAAATGTTTCTTGTTGAATATGATGGCCACAATTTAAACTCACTACATCTAAATTTGGTGCAAAATCCCTTAAATTTTGAGATTTTGGAATGACATCTTTTTCCCCATAAATCATTAGAGTAGGATGTTCAATTCTTGGTTTTACATTGGCCATAATGTGCCAATTTCTGTCTAAGTTTCTATACCAATTAATTGCTCCTGAAAATCCAGATGATTTAAAAGATGTTATAAATACTTTTAATTCAGCGTCGCTCATTATAGGCTCTCCAAGCGGTTTTTTTGCTTTGGCAAGATTCATCATTAACATTCCTGGCTCTGGTGGAGCAAGAGGTACGTTCTTACGAAATAAATTTCGCAGAAAGTTCTCTGTATTTTGCTCTAATACGGTATCTGCCACACCTGGTTGTTTGTTAAAATGGACAAAATAGAAATCTTCACCAAAAATGGCTTCCATAACCTCTAGCCATGGTCTTTCTCCTCGCTCTTGATAAGGCAAGGCAAGATTTATCACTTTATGTACACGCTCCGGGTGCAATAACGCTAGATGCCAAACCACATTTGCTCCCCAATCATGACCAATGAATGTTGCTTTTGTATAATTATAATATTCTAGTAAGGCCACTAGATCATCTGTTAAATTAATTATATCATATTCAGTAACTTCAGTTGGAAGAGATGAGTTGCCATAACCTCTTTGATTTGGAACAATCACATGATAACCAGCTTCTACTAATGCTGGAATTTGATAACGCCACGAAAACGCATGTTCAGGAAAACCGTGACACAATACAATTGGATTTCCTATATTTTCACTACCTGCTTCAAAAACTTCTAGATCAATTCCATTTATTGGGATTATCGTTGGCTCAGGAAAACTTATTGTTTCTTTTATAGTTTTCATTTTACTATTCACTTTTATCTAGTATTAATTCTTCTATTTTTTTAAAATCTGTTGCTTTTGGTACATGTTTAGAACCATTTAATAAAATAACTTCTTCTAAAGAAGGAAATATGTTATGAACTCTTTTTATCATTTTTTTACCTGGAAACATGATGTCTTTTTCGGCAGC
>TARA_R110000796_G_scaffold59672_1_pt1 | contig 49882 bp, 31 predicted proteins | sample TARA_R110000796 | Tara Oceans TARA_R110000796 (sample SAMEA4397815) | marine metagenome | biome: Polar Biome; feature: [SRF] surface water layer (ENVO:00010504); material: water (ENVO:00002006), including particulate matter (ENVO:01000060) such as... | depth 5 m
TGGTTGGTGGTTTATTGAATCAATTGCTACAAACACAGGAAATACGGCAGCAACACAAACAACAGAGTTTGTTGAATATACACTGGGAATACAAGGAGGTGTTTCTGGTGCTTTAGGTGGATGTCTACTTAAAGGAAACAATCTTTCTGATTTAACAGATGTTAATGCAGCCAATGCAAATTTAGGGACAACCTCACTGCTGAACAGGATTGCTATAAAAATACTACCAAGTGATTTTATCGCTGATGATGGTGGCACGACCGTTCAGATAGATGATAGTAGAAGCGGAGAAAGATTTTTAAAGTCTGGCAGTGTTAATCCTTTGTTTGCATCTATAGAAATACCTAGAGGGTATAAAGCAACGGATATTATTATATACGGTAATGGAACCTCAGCAGTTACAGTATATGAGGCTAACATAAACGCTAGAGCTGTAACAAGTAAAGGTACTGGTAATATAGGTACCCAAATAAACATTACAGATGTAACTACTAGCTCTACAAACTATCTGTTAATAGAATTAGCCCAGGCATCTGGAGAACAAGTTAACGGAGGAATAGTAACAATAGAAAAAGTTTAAGTATGGCATTCTTAGATACAGAAACAGTTAAAACAGGATAATATGCTGAACGTATATAAAAACATAAAAGGTAATTCTACGGGAGATAATCTGTATGTAGTACTCAGTAAGTATATAAAAAATGTGGGTACTATAACTTTAACACAATTTTTAATATCCAATACCACCACAACAACGGATTTATTATGTGATATATACATCAGAAAAGAGATTGGACGTAGTTCTAAAAATGAAATTGTATACGGATCGTACTATATTTTAAAAAATGCTAACATTCCTTCTAGCACTAGTTTGATGCTTACCGATAGTAAACCTTTCGTATATAAAGTAGGAGAGGAGCTAGTAGTTAAGGTTAATGGTGACAGTGCTATGACAGGAGATATAATTTTAAATTACGAATAACTATGACATTAGACGAAATAGCATATAATATATTGAACTTAGTTAGGGGCGGTAGGACTAATGTTAGTGAGCATATTTCTTTAGCTCAAATTAAGTTTAATATTAAGTATTACCGAGCAATGTTTATTCGTAGAGATTATGCACGAAACGGTAATATAACTAGACACTTAGAACAGGACTTAAACTGCATCAAGATAGAGATGGTGGATGCGGCTAAGTGTTGTAATTTACCTTCAACCTCTAAGGTAGGTAGATCTGTGCGTCCTATACCTAAAACAGTTAGGTTAAATTTTAAAGATGCTATAACACATGTTGGAGATACAACGGGATTGATAACAATTCCTGTAGTAGACCCAATAACTGTGCAGTGGCTTCCTTACGATAAATATACAGGTACTGCGAAGCGTGCCTATATGATTGAAGATTATTTGTACATCTATAACGCTACAGGTGAGTCATATGTCAATGTAAGGGGTATCTTTGAGGATCCGGAAGATTTAGCTTTGTACTCTTGTGAAGGAAATGACTGCTACAACGATACGGACGACTACCCTATACCTATGGATATGATACAAGCTATAACAGATGGAATCTCTTCGAGAGAGCTTCAATTACTGGCCGGCACACAAAGTGACACCACTAATGATAACGCTCAAGATGTTGCATCAGCACCTGCACCCACTAGAGGACCTGCCAACTAATGGGGTACACTTTAAAAGATATATATATAAAATATATTTCTGAGAAGGAATACGTAGACAAGAAGACTTTTACAGCTATATGCTCAGAGTTCAATATGGATATGATTGATCATATCTTAGATGGAGGAACGTTTAGTATGGGAAATAGACTATCTTCACTGTCTGTTGTAAGAGTAGAAACAAACCCTTCTTTTCCCAAAATAGATTGGGGAGAAAGCTTGAAGTACAAGAAGGAGTTAGAAGGCAAGGGTATAGCCCTATATAACTCGGATACCGGGAAGGGAGTAAAATGGTACATCTACCACACCAATTCTGAATATTGTAGATATTTCTGGAGGAAAGGTAAATGTTTGATTCCTAATAAATCGGTGTACCGGCTGGACCTTACACGTGGGATAAAGGGGAATAAAGAAAAATTAATACATCTCTTAAGTACGGATGATTTGGCGTATTTAAAGTTTAAAAAAAATTAGTATGGCAGTATATAAAAATATTTCATGTAAACCTATTATTAGAAAGATCATGAGAGATCTTAAACCTAATAACGCTGAATGGGTTATAGATGCTGTAGAGTGGATAGGGGAAGCTTTGGAGCACATAGGATCATCTTCTCAACTAGTAAATAAGCAGACTGTGTGTGTTATAGCGAATTACAGGTGTGTACTTCCTACAGACTTATACTACATAAACCAAGTAGCTGTAAATGAATCCACCTCTCCCGGCACGAGTGACGAGCTTACAACTATTCTAGCATTAGTTAATAGTTTAAAAGCGGATATTGCAGAGTACAATGCTGCAGTAGAAGCCTTAACGTCGTCAGAATTGGTTACCGCAGATTTAGAAGCGTTTGATACTCAATATAAATCCAATGTGTTAGAATTAAGATTACTTACTAATAGAATAGTAGTACTTGAAGGTATGTACTTTGGTAACTCAGCAGCACTTCAACCCTTAAAATATGGTTCGGGTACTTTTCATAGAAGTATGCATGCAGAAGGATGCAGCAACGAGTTTGCGAACTCTGTTGCTTCCTACATCATTGATGATGGGTATATTAAGACATCTTTTCCTTCAGGGCAGGTGTGTTTAAGCTATATGGCATTCCCGATAGATGCTGAAAATTACCCTATGGTTCCAGACGACATAAGTTTCAAAGAAGCTATGTTCTGGTACATATTTAAAAAACTATTATTAGGAGGGTTTGATAAACCTACTAACAAGATAGATTATGCCTTTGCTGATCAGAAGTGGAGATTCTATTGTACACAAGCACGAAACGCTGCCAACTATCCGGATATAGCTAAGTACGAGTCTTTCATGAATCAGTGGGCACGACTTATACCGAACATAGATAGTAGCACGTCATTCTTTGAAGATTTAAACGATAGAGGGTAATGAGTAGATATATAAAAGGACTTATAAGAGATACATCACCTTCTGATCAACCTGAAGGTTCGTGGAGGTACGCTAGAAACGCTGTCGTTAATAGGGTAGATGGAACAGTTGGTAACGAGGAGGGTAACAAGGCTGGTCCACCGGTTGGTAGGACCGGTAGAGACCGTTCTTTTTATAAAGGTTATAAGGTTATAGGTACTATTGAGGTTACTGATGACAGAATCATAGTGTTCTCTGTGGCATCTAACCCTTCAGAAAAAGAAAAGGCAGAGTACGGAAGATCAGAGATTGGTATTTTATACCCATCGGGAGAGGAAAACCAAGACTTGACATACAAGACTTTATTGAACTTCCCAACAGGTACGGTAGAGGGTGCGAATTGTACGCTCATAGATACAAGCCTAAAGTTTCTACCTAGGCACCCTATATCAGGTACTTATAAAATTGATGCAAAAGAGAACTTAATTGTTTATTGGACAGATGACTTCAACCCTGCAAGATCACTGAATGTAACAAGACAGGAAAGAGCGGTTGCAGAATATCTTGCATCTAACACAGTTGGAGAACCTTATGAGCAGTTGTATGGAAGACTGCCTGAAAACTCTATCAATAAGAATTTCATAGATAGACTCAATATGTTTCCACACGCAGGTCCGGTACCTTCTGTGGATTTACATAAAGTAATATCTGGAGGAGGATTAGTTTCAGCATCATACGCATTAGCTTTAGCATACGTAGACAAGGATCTTGTGGTTACTAATTACGTAGTAGTTGATAATCCTGTATCCATAGTAGATGACATAGAAAGTGTTCTGCCTATAGAAAGATATGACGGAGCACCTCCGGGAACGCAGACTGGTAAATCTATAGTTTGGAATATCTCTGACTACAACACTGACTATGATTACATACGTCCTGCTATTATACAGCACTTAGACGGTAATAGGTTCGCATTTCAGTTACACGATATAGAGATCTTAGCTGACGGTCCGGACTTTGAATTAACATTCTCTGGAACTGAAGGATACACAAGCTCTTCTGTAGATGACATTGTGATAGACACTATTGCGTATGACACAGTTAAAACTCTTACGCAGCTTGATAACGTTTTGTATCTAGGTAATCTAAAAAGAAATTTAGATGTCGGGTACCAGAAGAATGCAGGAGACATACAGCTAAGTCCAAAGGTTATAAATGTCACCAACTTTGATCCTTTTTCTTTGTTGACAGACAACTTAGAACATGGGTTTATAGAGATGCCACCTCTTGTGGCGGACAAGTCAAAAGGATATAGAAACCCATACAATTCATATAAAAGGAGAGGATACACCAGAGGAGAAGTTTATGCTTTTTACATAGCTTTTATCCTAAATGATGGGAGTATGTCCTATGCATACCACATCCCAGGCCGTGGTAGTATCTCTACGGAGATGAATGATCTGGAAGACTCTTCTCTTTATAACGCATCCAATTTGAATGCTTTAGGAGAGGTAAAAAATTACCATTTTAAAAGTTATAGTGAGGAAGTGGATAGTCGTAATATGGAGTACTGGGAAAATTCCCACGAAACATACCCTAACACACTTGCTTTTAATTCAGAAGTATATAAAAATGAAGATGGTTCTGCAGCACAAGTAAGGCATCACCGTTTTCCTAAAAATGATAACGCAGAGTATCGAGTAATAGCGGGTAGTACTACTACGCCTATCACAACAGAAGTACTTCAGATGCCGGCCTTAGAGTTTACAATAGACAATGTAGCGGTTAATAATAACCAACTTGAAGACCTAGGCATAACTTGGGTTCTTGAAGATGGCTCATTACTTGGTCCTGACTCAGGTGATTTTGATAACAAGCACGAAGCGTGGCATGTAACTAATGCGGGAGGACTGGTAGTGGGATCAACGTATGTAATTACTTGGACTTCCCCGTTAAATTCCGGAAGTTTTTTGGGAGAATGTATAGCTGTAGATGTTACCTCTGGGTGGGCCTTATTTGACCATTCTCAATCGCAGGCCCCTGGACTTTGGGGAGCAATAGGGTTTGGATCTTCAGACACTTACGGTAACTTTGTTACTGACGGAGACTACCCCAATGAGACTAACTTATGGAACGAAGACAAAGTAGTAGGTACTATTTATAGTAGCACAACAGCTGGTGCATCACAGGCAATTACAGGTGGCGGTACTACTTCGGACGATGTTAGGATTTTAGGGTTCACTTTGGATAATATAAAAATACCTGCAGCAATAGCTAAAAAGGTACAAGGGTTTAGAATTTACTATGCTGATAGACAGCATGAGGATAAAAGAATTTTAGGACAAGGTGTGGCAACTCCATACGAAAAGATTAGAGGACAACTTGGAGGTTGTATACTAAACAGTGATGGAGCAGAGGGTATAGTTCAGAACTTCTGGATGAAGACACCGCTTACGTACAATGACTCATATTTAAAAGAGACCGCACCAAATGATGCCAAAGAGTATCAAATGCTTGCGTTTTACAATTTTGAGCTTTTACGTTCTCAAAAGAGTATCTCTCCGGCTACACATATTTCACCACAATGGGTAACAACGTATCATACGTTTAAAGGACCGGGAGCTCACCACGAAACTAGTACAAGTCCGTGTGATGTAGAGATTATAAATTCTAGATTCTACGTTGCCGAATCATATTCATTTACAACTAGAGTTGCGTACAGGCTTCTAAAAGAGCGGTGTAAAACTTATGTAAATGGGGATTCTATACTGGATGCCTCAGGACATGGGTTCGGATACAAGCTTTATAATCAAGGCGGAGAAACACATATAGCTCTTGGAATTTCAGGGGATGCTAATAATAATGGTTTCTTACCTAGAATAAACAACGGAGCTAATAACCCTGTAATACCTATAGTTGACAACCCTAGTAGTTACTTGGGTGTGCAATCTTCTGCGTACACAATAAACTTAGAAGCTTTTAAAACAGACGTTTACAACACAGTGGATAGTCAGAACCTTATATGGACAGGGTTTGAAATAAAAGGTAAAAACCTAGAAAACTTTATTGAGGACGGAGATGGAGACTATTCTATAGGTCACCTTTCAGGAGGAAAGAATCCAGGAATTGTGGAGGGAGCAGATTGCGATACTCCAGTAGATCACGGACCTCCAGGAGAGCCTACTGTAATATTAGGAGGAGACACATTCATATGTAAATACGGAGTTAGACAAAGTGTTACTCCTAGAATAAGTACATACTTACCGTCTGACCAAGTTAGTGTTCTGTACTCTATAATAGAGTCTACAGATAATATAAATTTCAGACATGAGGAAGACGTTAGTACTACATATTTCCCAGGGTCGCCTATGCAGAAAACTGCGTTGGTTGATAGAGATGGTAAAAGTTTTGATCTCTTAAATCTATTCGATTTTACAGGGGAAGATAAGATAAAGTACAACCCAGACTACTCAGGAGTAAACAATGTTCGTCCGGCATTTGTATTGCCTAATCTGATTACAGCACCTTCAGTGTTTACAACCAGAATACAGCGTTCTACAAAAGCTAGTCGTACCTCTCTTATAGATAACTTCAGAATATTCCTGTCTCAGGAGTTTAAGGATATGCCTAAAAATAGAGGAGAACTTTGGAAGTTATCTACTTTCAACAACCTTCTATATATACACATGGAGGATAGTTTACTGGTTACAAAAGGTAAGCAGACTATGGCCATGAAAGACGGTACAGAGGCCTTTATAGGTAGTGGGGATATATTCCAACAGGAACCTGATGAGCTAGTACAGACAGAACATGGTTATGGAGGTACTCAATCTCAGTACTCTACATTAGTTACCAAATATGGGTACTTCTCAGTAGACGAAAGAAACAAGAAGGTATTCATGACCACAGATAAAATGACTGAGATAAGTAATCTTGGTCTGGAGAAGTGGTTTTACAATAACCTCTCTAACGACAAAGGCTCGTTTAACACTACAGAATATGACTACGCTCAAACCTTAGTGGGAGGAGATCAGTACTCAACATCTTGGGGTTTCAGGTACGCATCATTTAAAGACAGTCCTATAATTGGTAAAGGTCTTGTAAGTGTGTGGGACGAGAAGTACCAGAGGATTTTACTTACCAAGAGGGCATTACTTCTAACAGAGCGAGGTAAAATCTTGCAAAGGATGGGAGGAAGAAGCGAACCAGGAGGTATTGTGTATAATGAGAAAAATGATACTTATGGATTATTATTCAACCCTTCTGTAAGTTTACTTTACAATGGGGACTTTTCGTATGGTAATGAACTTGTAGAAAATACATCTTTCACGCATTCAGACTTTAATGCGGCTGCACATCTTCCAGCATCTTTCTTCTGGTTGGAATCTTACGGTCTAGTTCGTAGTTTAACTTCTAACGTGTTTGATATTAGTTATGATAATACTGGCTACATATATCAATATTTCAGCTTAGAGAAAGGACAGGAATATACGTTTGAGACGACATGGAAAGGTACCAACGGAATTAACGTGGATATAATAGGCGTAGGAGCTATACTTACAACGAACGCAAAAGAATCGACTTTAACTTCTGCAAGCGCAAACTTTGTAGTACCTACAACAAGAGTATATGAAATAAGAATACAGGGGGCATCAAGATCGGCATCTTCTTTAAGTTTAGCAGGAACGTCATTAAAAAAAGTTGCTCACCCTGTTTGGAGTGTAGACTCTTCTTGGGACATACGTGACTCTAAAATAACAAATGATGGTACTGCAGGGTCTTTCTCACAGGGAACGGCTTCTACATATGGAGACAGACGTCTTTTGACGTTCACTATTCAAGGTATGACTACCGGAATTGTATCAGTTTATTTTGGTGCAGCTAATACAGCATTAAGGAGTTTCTCAGAAGACGGTACGTACACAATAGATGATACGTGGAAAGGTTCAGGTCCTGAGTTATCCTTCTCTGCTCAAACTGGGTTTGATGGCTCTATTGCGGACATAATACTTAGCACTGTTCCTAATAAAGCATTCACAGTAACGGATGGTAATTTCTATGTAGACACAAATGCAATTAAAGGTGAGACCGATGGTATTCAGGCGGTGGAGATTCCGTTCACATCATCAGTTACAATAGCAACTACAAGTTCATCTTCATCTACCGATGATGTACCTCAAGACTTCGCTGAGATAGGTGTTATATGGCAACGTGTAGGATGGACTATATCCTTCTACCCAGAGCTAAACGCTTGGGGATCGTTACATGATTACTTACCTCATCACTATACTTATACATCTAAAACATTTTATTCTTTCTACAATTGGAAGGAGTTTCCTTCAGTATTCTGGACCGGAGTACCTTGGATTGGGGATGATGCAGATGAATCTTATACCATATGGGCACACAACTCTGTGGAAGCTCCTGGATCATTTTATGGCAGTGAAGCAGTTAATGCTAAATTTACGCAGCCTTTTGAGTTGGAAGTTGTAGAGAATAAGGAAAGGGATGCATCTAAAATCTTCTCCAGTTTTAAGTATGAGACAGAAGTATTTGAAGCAGCTGTTCCTACCGAGTACAGCCTGAATCAAGTTAGATACAAGAGATTAGATAAAGACGGGTTCACTCAGTTTTTTGTGTACAACAATACGCAGCACTCTGGAGTTATAGACATAAAGTATCTTAAAAACATAAGAAAGATAGGACACATGTGGAACATAAACAAGTTCCGAGACATGGCTAGACTTTATTCAACTACGTTTGATGGGTACACTGCAGACTCTACCACGACTGTAACTTCTGGGTTTCCAAACCACATATCCTCACATTTACTGGCAACATTAGAGAATGCAGTGGTTGATACAAACTTAGACTTTGTAGGTAACAACGATGTGCATGATATGTTTGAAGCTACGTGGGGGTTAAACGGTGCGTATACTATATTCACGCATCCTTCGTACATTGACAGTACTAAGTCTTGGACTAAGCAACGTAAATTCACAGATACTTACTTAGGAATTAGACTTATATACGACAATATCAATAAAAATTTCGTAAATTTGTATTCCACTTCTGTGGCAATGCGTAAATACAATAGATAATGGATAAGATAACACAACTACAAACTATATTAAAAGAGCAAGGATATAACATAGAGACAGATGGTTTCTGGGGGCCTAAGAGTCAAGAAGCTTATAATTCGTTTTCCACTAGAAGTAATGTACTTGGGGCAATCGATAAGGCAGGCGCTATGGTTAACCCTGTTACATCTCTTTACAATAAAATACCTTTAAATTTACGAAGCTTAGCACAAGACTTGGTGATGCCGGAAGCTATTAATAAAGCTTTTCCTAGAACAGAAAACAACTTAGATTCAGGAGAGTTGGACGCCCTCAGAAGGGCTGTAAGAAAAGCTTCAGGAGAAGGTCGCACGAATATAAAGTACGCAGATTACGGCACGCACCTAGATGATGACGGTAAACCTTATCAAGGTCCTGAGGATGATGTAGATCCGTCATTAGGCAATTCGTGGGACATGTTAAAGAAAACTATTTCCAGTGAAGATTATAATGCTAAAACCACTTACGGTAGGGCAGATATTTTTATACCTCCAGGAACTACAGATACACTTGTTGTTGATCAGTACAACTTTAATAACGCTGTAGAAGGTGGTGCGAGTACATCTGATAAGTTTAAAGATATAGCAAAAGCTGGAGTTAATGGATACGGTACTCCTAGAAGTATAGGAAAGAATTTCGGATCAGGCAATGGAAGCGGTAGAAGGTCTGTTATAAATACATCAGAAAAGCGTACAGGAGGAATGGATACCTACAGAAATGGAGGTATGAAGTATTACCGAAATGCGGGTGTGGATGATTCTGTACTAGGGGATGAATCTAACGCATACGATAATGATATTCCACAAGGTTACAGCAGCGGACAAGCTGTGGGAGGTGCATACAATACACGTAGTAGTACTGTTCAAAACAGCTTATACACTCCAGGGAACTCTCAAGACTTAGATGCTCGTAAAAACCAACTTCTAGCAGCAGGAGCCGACAGTTCTAAAATGGAAGCTAAGATTTCTCGTAACCACCAAATGGCAAGTCAAGGTATAGATAAAGGTCTGGAGGTTGCAGGGTTAACGGAGTTTAATCCTATTGATATGGCAGCAGATAAAATAATAAGTGATCAAGATGCTGGAACCTACAAATGGTGGGAGGTAGCTGGAGACGTAGGTACTGCAGTTGCGACAGGTGATTACATTGGAGGAATCAAAGATGTCGCTATGAAGTGGCGCGAGAGAAATAAAATAAAGAGAGCGAAAAGTGTAGCACAAGGCAAGCTTGAGACGGAGACAAACACCTTAGCCAATAAGTCAGATGTTATAGACTCTCAAAATAGAATGCAATCTGGTATTAATTTTGGCCAAGATTTCTCGTCCAACATAAAGAAGTACCAAGCAAGAACAGGCGGTAGAGAACACTATGAAACAGGAGGGCCTGAGAAAATATCATACGACCAATTTAATAGAGGGTTCAATGAAAATACAGGAGCACTTAAAGAGACCTACACCAATGATGATGGTACTACCAATAACTGGAATACTAGCTTACACGGAGGAACTAGGTTAACACCTAACTCTAAAGATTGGGAATCATCTGACGACTTTACTATGGATGGAACCTCAACTGACGTAGACTCTATGCAGGAACGCATGGGGTTAAGCGGCACCTTATTAGAAGACGGAAAGTATACTGACCCTAACTACAGTGCTACGGGAAAGGAGCGTTCAGACTATAGAAAGAATCTTATAAACGATAACAACTATAGAAGATCGCTCTTTAAAACAGACGAGCGAGAAAAGAATAACAGAACTGCAAACCACGGAGTTCCAGATATGATGGCAGAAAGAGATGCACGCAGAATGGAGAAGTACGGTAATACTAGAAGTGGTGTTGGTAACTTCTTCAGTAATATCTTTAACCGAAAGGAAAAGATGGCTACAGGTGGTAGACCTCTTCCAGGTGGAAAGGTATACGATCTTCCTTCAGGGGCTAAAAAATATGTAGGAGCTAAGCATGAGCAGGGCGGTATAGATAAAAATTCTCAAACTAATGTAGAGGATCAAGAAACTGAGGAAGAAATTTTAGGGAAACCCTATATATTCTCATCGCATCTAAAACAAGGTGGTGAATCATATGCTGAACAGCACGAAGAGATCTTAGCTAATGGCGGATCTGATGAGGAGAAAATAGATTTAGCTGTTACGCAAGAGAAGCAAGCAGGTAGAGACCCTAAAGAATTATTCACAAACCAAGAAGGTGCACCAAGAAGTAAGTATGCAACAGGTGGAGCTTTAAAAGGAATGACAGCTGCTCAAAGACGTCAATATTTTGTAGACTCTTATGGGTATGATGCAGGAGAAAACGCTGATTGGGGAGATACTATCCTATCTCCTTCAGGCAATGGTTCAGGAGATAATGAGATTAAACTTCCTAACACACCGTCTGATGACTGGATGACTGCTGAGGACAGGAGTATATCTGAAACATCTACTACCAAAGATGGTGAAGATAATAAACTTACATGGAAACAACAGTTAGGTCGTTTAAAGAAGGGAGCTACTATGGATAACGTTGTAGGTTTAGCTAGTATGATACCTGTAGCACAGGCGTATAAAAATGCTAAGAATGTCGACAGAGTAGATTTACCTGGAACTGTACCAGAAGTGAAACCAGAAAAATTAAAGTACGGTAACATGAATAAGGAGAGAGCGCAAAACGAGAGAGATTACCAAAAGGTTGTTAACTTTGTACAAACTCAAGGTGGAAGTTTATCTGATCAAATGGCAGCGTACTCTAAGAAGTTAGATGCTAATGCTGATATAGGTTCAGCAGAGAATAAAATGAACAGAGACATTGACAACCAGAATGCTAGATCTATATTCGAAGCAGCTAAGTTTAACGCTCAGGGTGATACTCAGGACATCTCTAATCAAATGATGATTGATGATACTAACCTTGCAAGCAAGAGTGCTTCAGAAGATGCATTAGTGGACGCCTTACAAGTAGGTGCCGAAAATCTTGGTGTTATGAATAAGGATAGAAAAATGCAAAAGGCATCAGACAGATTATCTTTAGCTATTGATGGCGGTAGTGGTGTTTTAATGCGTCAAAAGTACGGTAGAGAAGACTATGATAACTTAGTTAAAGCAGCTAGAGCAGGAGATATTAAGGCTCTGAGTAAGTTGGAAGAGTGGAGCATAGAGTTGAACTCTGAGATAGGTCAGAAGAATACTAATCAAAAGGGAAGACCTGCGGGAAAGTAGCCGCAGCTTCTCAAGTAGATCAAACAGAAGTTGCAGAAGATTGGTCAGCATATAGTATAGATTCATACAAGAATAAGAATGTTCCTGTAACAGTGCGAAATGCACGTGACACTGCCTTGGGCGGTAATGCACAGAAGGGAATGTACAACTTAAACAGTCTTCTATCATCTGGAGATTTTGGGTCTGATGGCTATACTATAACAAGTGCTACTCGTGCAGGAGGAGATGAATCTATGCATAGTTCAGGTAACGCTGTAGATTTTGGCGTACAAGATAGAGATGGGAAAGCACTAAATAAGTTCTTCTTTGACGATTGGGATAAGGGTTCTAAAACGCTATCTTCAAAAGGTAAGCAGTATCTTAAAGATAACAATGCGGAGCTTATAGATGAAAGAGGGAATAGAAAAGGGGCGCACTTTCACCTAGAATTTAATGACGCATCGGATACACCTTACGACATGTACCCTTCAGGGTATTTAACATCTAAAGGGTATCCAATCTACGGTGTAGAAGTATAAAAAAGAAACTATGGCAAGTAAATATACTAGAAGTAATTTAAGATCAATGCAAAGTCAATACGTTGACGATCAATCCGTAAACGTAGCTAAAATCTTAAGAGAAAGGTACGACAAAGGTCTAGAAAAGAAAACTCTTTTAGAGCAGGCTATGGGTGCCCTACAGGTAGGAGATGGAGATCAGTACTTGCTGAACAATGCAAAGAATGACATATCAAACCAACTGGCCAAGCATGCTAATTCCGGTGACTGGGAGAATTCAGGTGTCACAATAGATGCCGCTACAACAGGGTTGGTGTCTAATCGAGGTGTACAACTCGCTCAGCAATCTTACCAAAACAGAGAAAAGGAGCAGGCAGATATAGCTAAGCTTAGGCTAGAAAAAGGAGTATCACACGTGATAGACTTCAATGCCTTATACGACGATCAAGGTAACGTAGTAGGTCACAAGTTTGATAATCACCAATCCTACACAGAAGACGCAGAAGGAAACATGGTGTCTAATGTGTACAAAGCTGATTCTCAAATACAGTTAGATTACGATGCCAGAAAACAAAACGTACTAAAGGGTTTGGCTAAAGATGGGTCAGCATTGGGGCCTAGCCAGATCGTAGGCCTCCTAGAAAGATGGTCAGGTGTAGGTTCAGGTAAGGCAGATAAAGCTGCCGTAGATTTGGTAGACTCTTATATATATGGCACCGATGAGGGTAGGCAAGAGCTTAGATCTCTAACGGAGCTAGGAGGGTACACGGAAGAAGAAGCAGAGGAAATTATTGTAGAAAGCATGAAAGCTGTTGCAAGCAAGCAGGTTGGAATGCTTCCATCGTATATGACAGCCCCTGCAGGTCAGAGTCCTGCAACTCCATTCGGTAATGGGTTACGCGCTCCGGGAGCAGTTGTACTAGATGAAAATTTAGATCCTATAACAGTACAGAACGAAGTTTATGGTAAACTCCTAGGACAGTATAGGGATGAGAAAGATCCAGACAAGAAACAATCTTTATTACTAGAGTTAAACTCTGCGGAGGTGACTAGGAATAAAACCATCAAGCTTACAATGTCAGACTTGGGTCACGACGAAAACGTCAAAGCTAGAGAGAACTTATGGAAAGGTGCAAATAGTAAGTTTCAACTGTTGGAATCTCTACTTATGGAGACTTCTAAAAGTTCTTGGGGCATGGACAGAAGTAATCCACTTATAAGTGCTATTAAAACTGGGAATGAAGCAGAGGATCTTGACGGTAAGTACGGGATCGCAGGAGGAACAGACGTAACATCTTCTACTTTTAGTAATGTTAGTGATTTAGCTTTATCACAAAAAAATGAGAGAAAGTCTCTTCAAGCGCAGTTTAGTGATATTGGCATACTTAACAGTCATTTTGGTACAAGTTACACCCAAGGAGATGTACCTCAATTGCAAAAACTGGCAGGTCAATACTACGACTTCATGAAAGGTCGAGGAGAATATGAGGACGTAGCCAATGGTGATGACTTCTATAAGGCATACTCCAAGACTCCTGTAAAAATGGATGACGCAATAATATTCAATGCTCAGGGCACAAAAGAAGCCACAGCTGTAAATGCCACATTGGCATCAATGTCACTGGAGCAGTTTAATGTTTTTGGGGCAGACGGAGAAAACCTAAGTAGTGATGAGCTGGACGTTATTCAAAAGGCAACAGCGGCAGAACCTAGACTCATCTTTGGAGGTTTAATTCTTCCGGATGTATTCTCTGGTACTCGCGCATCTATGGTTTTAAAAATAGATGGGAAACCTTACAGGGCAGTATCTAAAGGTGATACCGGAGGAGGTATGGGGTTAATGTCAAACATAGCAAATGTTATGGGAATGGATATATGGAAAGGTAACGTAGATGCATACAACGAAGCCGCTTCAGGAGAGTTAACTCTTGGGGAGTATCATTCTAAAAAGACAGAAGCTATAGGTCTAGGATACATACGCAGACTTAACCCGCAAATGGCAACTGCTCTACAAAGTAACCCAGAAGAGTTCGACACTAAGGAGTGGAATCTAACCCCTCAACAGGAGCAGGATATAAATAGAACTCAACTTGGTGTTATCCAGTTAGAAAATCTTATATTAGCCGGTGTAGGTAGATTGATTAAGCTGGGAGATACTAAAGAGCTTCGAGCTATCTCGAATGATCCGAACCACGTTAGGTACGAGGAGTTTAGCCAGGCATTAAAGCAATACAGAGCACAACAATTTAAAGTTACTGATTACTAGATATGGGAGTTTTAGACGCAATAAATACACCTTCAATAGATCCTATAACGGGACTTTCTGAAGAAGAGACTAAAAAAAATGAATTCGACAAAAAGAAATCAGATCTTTTATCGAGTAACCCTATAGATGTCACAGGTCCAGATGCGGGGCTAGGTTTTAGTAGAACCAGCCTTGTAGATCAAGACTTATATGATGACGCACTTGAAGGTTCTGCAAAGTTGCAAAACAGACAAATAGGAAGTCTAAATGTAGAGCACGATGACTTAGAGGATATGGCGGCATTTGGTCAATCTAAAGCTTCTGTGTGGGCTAATGGTATAACCAAACTTGCAGGTAAATCTCTTACAGCTGCTTCTGGAGGTATAGGAGCGTTAGCATCATCTATAGGTGCGATAGGAACTTATGCATTTACAGATGCAGACGCTAAAGAGTCTTTTAAGGGAATATTTGACAACGAATTTCAGAGAGGTCTAGACAACTTAAATGAGGCCATGGATGGTAAGCTGCCTAACTATGTATCTAAAGAAGAGCGTGAATACGGGTTCTTTAGAAGTGCGTTAACTGCTAATTTCTGGGCTAATGATCTTACTAATGGACTTTCGTTTATAGCGGGAGCTGTGATAACTGAAGCCTTGTTAACCGCAACAACAACTGCTACGTTTGGGGCGGCGGCTCCTGTGCAAGCTGCCGCAACTGCAGCAATGGTTGCAAGAGCAGCTCGTATGCTAAAGTTGGCCAGTAAAGGAGGTAAAGCAGCAAAGGCACTTTCCAAAGTAAACAAAGTTAGTCTTGGTATGAAAGCAAGGCAAGCATCTATTGTTGCAAGACAGTTGTTGTCTGGAGCTGGGTATGAATCTGGAGTAGAAGCTAGGCATCACTTAAACAGCGTTAAAAAGGAGCTTGTACAATCATATAGAGAAGACAACGGAGGTGAAAACCCTGAAGGTGAGGACTTAGCGTACATACAAGATTTAGCCACACAATCTGCTAATGCAGTATTTGGGGCTAATTTAGCATTAGTAGGGTATGGTAATGCAATGCAGTTTCCTAAGATATTTGGAGCTGGAGCAAGAAGTGCAGCTAAGAGTGCCACAATTAAAAATGCACGTAGAGGTATTATAAAAGATGTTACTGACGGAATAGTTGACCCTTTTAAGGCAGCATATAAGTCGTACGGTAACGGTAAGAAAATGCTAAGTGCTGCGTACCACGTAGGTAAAAATCCTTTTTATGAAGGATTTGTTGAAGAGGGTGGACAGAAATGGATTGATTTAGCAGGTCAACACGCATCTGCTGAAGCGTACACAAATGGAAAAAGTGCTACTGGTATGAATGCGGCTTTAGGAATAATGCGAGCTGCAGATGATACATTTTCAGAGGCTTACGGAGCTAAAGAGTCACAAAAAGAAATAGGTATTGGGTTTCTATTAGGAGCTATGGGACTTCCAAGTTTTGTTAAAACAAAGAACAAGGATGGTTCAGAAGGTAAACGTAAGTACGATGGAATGCAGGGTGGTGTATGGGACGGACTTAAAGATCGCCTAGAAAGAAGAGAGCATATAGATAGGATGGTTAAGTATATGAACAAGAACCCATCTGCTGTAGCCGCCGTTAAGAGAAACTTTGAAAACTATGCAGAGCAGGTTAACCTACAAGAGCAAATGGATGCTGCGTTGGTGGAAAACAACATGTTTGCTTATAAAAACTTAGAGAACGACGCATTATTTAGTTACCTACACTCTCGTATAGAGGGAGGATTTTACAATGATATTAAAGGCGAAATGGAAGAGGTTCGCAATATGTCTGATGAGGAGTTTGTGCAAGAGTTTGGATATGAAAGTGAAGACCTCAGCCCAAGTGAGATAGCAGACCGTAAAGAAAAAGTAGTTTCGTCCGCACTAGTAAAAGCTGCAAAAATTAAAGAAGCTACAGAAGCTGTAGATCAAGCATATATAGGTGAGAATGACAAAGTGCGTAGAGGGTTAATCCACGCTGCTGCAACGATTGAAAACGTAGACAGGAGAGAGGAAGAGCTTAGTAATATGATTGACGATATTACTGATGGAGCTATGCGTACAGATAAAGATTCTAGTTTGTACGACCAACTACGAGGAACAGAAGCTGCAGGGCTAGATGCAGGACCTGACGGTAACGTAACTCCAGCACTAGGTAGGGAGCTAGGAGGAGACCCTTTCGTTAACACCGAAGAGGATGAAGCATTACTTGCTGCGTGGAAGAAGAAAAATCCTACGGAAGCAGGTAAACTTGATAAGCAAGAAGAAGTTAAAGCTCTTTTACGTGACCTAAGAATGGTACGCCAAAGACGTCAAGATTTCTTATCTAACTACAACTTACTTCTTACATCTCAAGGACAAAAAGAGTACCTACAAATGGTAGACTTCTTTATGGATCAGGAGAATAAGAGTGAAGTAGAAAGAGTAAAAGCGGAGAATGAAGCTGCCATTCGTGATGGTAACATGGAAAAGATCTTTGAAAACTCAAGAGAAGACGAGTTTGTTGTAGATGTTAAAGGAGATGGTACAGATAAGAAGACGTATAAGTTCCTAGATGCGTACACATTATATAACATAAAGGACGGCTCAGACACAATACCTTCAAGTGTAATATTCAATAACGGTACTAGAACTGCAGCATTAATTGAGCAGTTAGATCAACGTGGAATAGAACGTAGAAAGGTAAGAGAGGCTGTACAAAGAATCCAGTCTACGAATGTTAAGAAGATTCAGGAAGTTGCAGAATCAATAGAAGCATTAGATGTAAGATTAGCAAAAGCTATCGGATACATAGCGGAACGACTAAGCAAAAAGAAAAACAACAGGGACGCCAAAGGTAGGTTTGTATCTGTAAAGAATCTAGAAGAAGAATTAGTAGTAGCAACAGAGCTTCAAGTAGAAGTAGCAGCTTTACGTGATAAACTTTTAGAGGATAAAGCTACGTTAGAGGAGAACCAAGTGTTCTTAGATAAAATGCTTAAGGCTACTGAGTCAGCGAAGTCTTTGAGTATGGAAGATAAGCTTGAGTTAGAGAGGCAAGTTAAAGAGGAAGGACTAGAGCTACTGTCTATTTCTGGTACTACTCTTCAAAAGGACGGCACCCAAAAATTAAGTAAAGAATCTGAGTTGACAACAAACGCTGAGGCATCTGTGTCTAGAACAGAGCAGGCTTTAGAGGCGATAATGCTACAGGTTGATACGTTGGAGGATGACATCCAAAAGCTTCAGGACTACAAAGATGTACTTAACCGAATACTTAAGGAGGACAGAGTACTACAAATCATAAAAGACTTTAGAGCAGCTCACCCTGGGATAGAACCCACATATGAGTCTATCACAAAGTTCACAAATGAAGATAGACAAAAGTATCCTGCTTTATATGAGATACAATCTAGTCTCACACCTAATCTGTTTGCAGAATTAGCTGTTATAGAAAAAGCTAAGAAAGATCAAAAGTTCTTAGAAGATGAGTTCTATGCTACCGAAGAAAAACTTGAAGATTTACAGTCTACTTTAGCCGCTGCAAAAAAGCGTGAAAGCCTTTTATTACAAATGGCTGAGGACAAGTATAGAGGTATGTCCAAGGTTCAGAGAAGTATACTGTTTGGTAGGAACTACACCAGTGTGCAGGACAGACTATCTGTAATAAATCAGGAAGAGCAGGCAGAAGAAGATTTAGCTAGGAAAACCCCAAAAGGTACATTAACTAAGAAAGCTGAGGAGGGAACAGAAGGTACTTCCACAGAGGAAGTTTTCCAAGATGACCCAGAGGATTTTGGGATAGCACCTGAGGAAACTACCGAAGAAAAACAAAACAAACAAGAGCAGGCTGTTAAGGATGAAAACTACAAGCCTGACTTAGCTACTGTTGGGTACAACAAGACTGCAGGAATAGACAGAGCAGATAAAGCTAACAATCTAGATCCTAAGCATATGTCTCCTTCACAGAGGACATTCTTTAAGTTTGTAGACAGTCTTAGTAATGCAATTGTAGCTTCAGGAGCGTACAAAGTGATAGCTGTTACAAAAGATAATAACCCTTTTGACACACTTTCTGATGACTCGTTCTACCCAGATGTAGACGGACAAAAAGATATTATACTAGTTGTTTGCTACCAGAAGACAGGGTTACCTGTAAAGATGGGAGATAGTTTAGTTTATACATCTATGATGCTGCCAAAACCAATTGAGTACTTCTCAAGTAAGTTGGAGGAAGCAGAAAAGGTAGCTTTACATAAAGAGCTTACAGACGAACACATCGCTTTAAGAACTTCTATAGAATCTAAAGAAAAAGGTAAGAACATCTACCTAGAATTGACAGGAATAAGTAAAGGTATGCCTCACTACGGCCCTAAAGTACGAGGTGAGGGAGCTAAATCTAATAGATATGTATTCCCTAAAAATTCTGTACTTGGGAGAATAACGCAATCTATAGAAAGCGTACATAAAATTCCACTTGTAATTGCTACTAAAACATCAATAGCAGAGTTTAGCACTAGCTTTAAGGCAATCATAGGAGAGGTATATGCGGTACATAAAGGTCGTCCAGTAAGGATGGAGAAAAGAAACCTTAATGCTACGGAGATTGAAACTGTTATACAAGTACTTACCAAGTATGGTAGAGCTATAATGTCAACAGATCCTGCAGTAAAAGAGAACGCAGATGTTATTGAGGGTAGTGATAATCAGTCCGTGTACAAGTATCTAAAGGAGATCATTAAGTTCGGTAGATGGGAAGGTTTTACACATAACCCAAAGTTCAACATCCATACTCGTATGGAGGGTGGTATAGAAATGCTTTATGTTGGAGGTGTTAAAATGGACATACGTTCATTAGACTCTCAGAGTACTTCTGTTCAAAAAGGAAGAGATCCTGAGACAGGTGTTATGAAAGAGTCTACTATATCCTTATATAATGAGGCGAATGTAGAAGTTCTAAGAAAGTTCTTAGCTAATAAAACACACAACATAGATAAGAAGCTTATTGGTAATGCTCAAGCTCCTTACACAGAGTTTACAATAGACGCTGAAGGTAATTTCGTAGAGGGAACAACGTATAAAAACTACAAGGAGTACCTAATGATGCCTAGAGAAGGTAACGAATCAGGTGCACCTTTAGGGACTGCGTTAATACAAGAGGACCCTGACAATGTAAATCTTACTCAATTCAAGTTTACATACTTAAAGTTTAACTCTTCTGTACCTCAAGTGAAACCTGTACAAAAGCCTATCGTTCAAAAACCGGTAGAACAACCTACAGTTACGCCGCAAGAAAACCCAGGAGAAGGAACCGACTTTAGTGCATTTACAGCAGCACTTCCAGCAGCTGACCCTGTTCCAGCTCCTACACCAGTAGTGTCAAACCCTGAGATGGGAACTAGTACAGATATAAACTCTTCGCAAATGACGCAGGGAGTTGAGTACGATCTAGTGTATACGACAGCTGCGGGAGAACAAAGTAAATTTAAAGTATCTAAAACAGGGTCTAATGACGTTCTTAGTCTTATAGATCCTGATAGCGTTCCTGCTGGTATTAAAGCTCTTATAGAGGCTACTAACAAAATGGCTCTTGAAGGTATTACCTTTAATGAGGCATTTGGGTTTATATCTGCTTCAACGGCAAGTGTTACAGGTAATTTAACTATAGAAAATATAGTACTTGACCCTACAGTTGTGACAAACTCATCAACTATTGAGGAGAAGGTTATACAAGACTCTAGTGCACAGGGGCCTGCTACGGAAGCTGATATAAGAAGAAGGTGGAAAGAAGACTTAAACATAGGAATTCCTATAGGAAGTTATGTTACTGGGGAAATGTCTCCAAAAGCACAATTAATAAAATTTAGAACATACTTAACAGATGTTTTAGGTTGGAAATCAATGGCTATTGGGTATTCTAATAAAAAGTTAACTTTAGATTATTTAGGGGCAGAATTGAAAATTCCTGCTGAACTTATACAAATTGGGGACGCAGCAACAAATTTAGGAATAGATATAAAAGATGTAATCAACGCTAAATATGAAGCTGAACTAGCAGCTCTAAAGGGTTCTACATCGACACAAACAGTTAGTGAGAGCAAAGTGACGGATGTAGGTGAAGGGCAAAGTGTTTCGGTAGTAGAAAAAGCCTTTAGCGAAGCTCAAATGGAAGAGCATAAAGACAAGGCAGATGAGCACATAACAGACCTACACAAAGAAGGTCAAAACTTCTCTCTTAAAAAGGGTCACGCTGCCATAACTTTTGGGCCTCTAGACTACCAGTACTCTATGGGTCAAGGTAGAACAGCTAAGCACAATAGCCGTGAGATACCAGCCTGGTTGCAAAAGTTATCTAGAGATGTTGAAAGAAAGTTAGGTAAACCAGAAGGTTATTACAATCATATTTTAATAAACAGGTATGAAGACAATAAGGGAATCGGTAGACACAAAGATGCTGAGCCTATATATTTTGACGCAGACAATAATGTAGGGTCTGTAGCTGTATACTCAATAGGAGAAACAAACGACGACCATTGGTTAGGAGGTAAAACTTATAACACTGGAGGTAAAAAATTCAAAGCTGCTTCTGGATCTATTGTAGAAATGAGTACAGGTAAAATGTATCATACAGCGCCCGGAGCTAAAGGGGTTAGATACAGTATTAACTTTAGACATATACCTAGCAATAAACTTCCGGCACAAACAGTTAGTGAGGTTGAATTACCAAAAGTAAACCAAGAAGAGATGACTGGGGCATTAGGATTAGACGCAGATAATGAGTCTTTCCTAAATGCGTGGATAAACAATAACTCAGAAGACCCTAATGATCAAGCAGCTGACGACAACGTACAGAACCTACTTAAAGAGACTGTTACTGAGAAGTATGTAAAAGCTGATCTTGCAAAAGAGATAGCTTGGTTTGAAGATAAGTTTCCAGGCATACCTATAAAAGTCATTAAAGGTCTAATTGGAGGAAAGGCTTATGGTAGAACACTTAATGCTGCAAGAGTATTAATCTCCGATTTGGCAGTACAAGGTACAACGTATCACGAGGCTTTCCACGTTGTTATGGGGGCATTTACTGCACCTGAAACTAAAGCTCAAGTGCTAGAAGCTTACAGCAGACTTACAGGTATCACCGAGAATGTAGAAGAAGAGTTGGCTGAAGAGTTTAGAACTTTCATTCTTCTTGATGGTAACTATAAAATAGGGGAAAAAGCAGGTAAGGAGAGAAATCTTATACAGAGATTCTTTGCTTCGTTAAAGGATTTCTTTAACACTATGCTAGGTAGAGGAAGTAAAAAGGACCGAGAAGGTCTTCAAAGTTTCTTTACAGCTATTCAAAACAATACTTTTAGCGATAAGACAATCGAAGCAGAAGCAGAGATGTCCCTTGATAAGAGGATACTCCTAAAAAGTGGAAGCAAACTATCAGTAGGATTAAGTAAGGATTTAGTTGAAAGCTTGATAGCTGATACATTTGGGTTCTTCTTTAAAAACAGTACAGCAGTACAAACTGATCTTTCTCTTCAAGATTTATTGGAGTTAGCGGATAGACAGCATTCAGAAGCAAGAGCTTCGGAAGTGGGTAGACTTATAAACGAAGCATTTAATGTACGTTTAGGAAGTTTAGCTAAAACATATCAAGCATTGCCAAAAGGTTCAGCAGAGGCCTCAGGTATCATGGAAATGATGCGTATGATTGACCAAAACAGAGCTGAAATCAAAGACGGTATGTTTGATTGGTTAAAGCAGTTTAAAGTTGACTTCCAAGGTAGGGTAGAAGAAGAGTCTACAAAATTCAGAGACAGTTACAATGTAAATGAAGCCAATGAGGTTAACGCCAAAGAATTGGCACCTGCACTAGTGAAATTACTTATTGCAACACTTCCAGCAAGTAGAAGTAATAGAAATGTAAATACCGTATACTCAACAGGTCTTGTTGATTACCGCCCATTCTTTAACCTTGTTATGAGGGAATTAGCAGGTACGGAATCATTTGAAGATCAGATAGCAAAGTTAGAAGCTCTTAAATCATCGCACCCTGAATTTGGAGACGTTGGTGGTAGAAAAGGTACTATATCTTTCCTTATAGATAGGTTGGAAGCTAACGCACCAGTAGAATCTCTAAGTCCTAATGCATTTAAAGTGCAACGTCAATTTAGACAGCAGTTCCACAAGTTTAATAGTGAGGATATGTTAGCTATAATTGAGGATGATTCTAGAGGAGGTAATTATAACTCTATAAGATTTATAAAAGCTAACGCCGACAGAGAGTCTGCACTATTGATAGAGGAATTCAGAAGTAATCTAAAAGAGATGTTTAGTCTGGGTAAAGGACCTTTTACGAAAGATCCTATCACAGAAGAAATGCTAGTTGACCTTTCCAAGAAAATGAAAATTGGAAAGAGAAGTTTAAGTTTAAATGACTTTTCAGAAGCAGGAGTATTTACTGCAGATGATGTAGTAGACTTATTAGAAAACTTTGGTATTATCTTTACTGATAAAGAAAGTCTAACTATTAAAGAGAAAAATGCTATCTACCAAAATGCTGTAGATGGTGTTATATCGGAGCTAATAAAGCTTGGCGAAAGCAAGACTAGTATAGAGGACTTCTACAGCACACAAAGTGGTGCTTACTCACGTGTTAAGAAGATTATTGAAATACAAGCTAAGCGTACAGATAGAACAATCGATCTCCAGTTCCAAAATGCTGAGGGTAAAACTGTTTATTCTATAATACTGAATAACTTCGCTACAAACATAGTGGGTAGACTTAACAGTGGTAAGATACCAGACTTTTTACTAGACCAAAATGGAAATGTAAAAGAGTCAATTCAAGGGTCTTTATTTTTAGAAGGAGCTATGAATGGGTTGAAAATCAGCTTGGGTAGTATAAATGGTATCAAAAAGAAGTCAAGTAGATTCGGTAACGTATTTGAGAATGCATCTCCTAGACGTAGATTCAACGCAGAGTTTGCGGGTATAATGCAAGGTATAATACCAATGATTAGAGCTTCTGAAAAGAAGACAGAGTTTATATTTGACCTTACATATGAGAATGATGAAGGGGAGTCTATATTCAAAGGAATGCCGACGACTAGAGCAACGTTTGTTGCACAGATGATGAAGTATCTCAGAATGGAGATATACAAATCTAAAGTAGCGGCAGGTAACAACATTGCAGATTACAAGGATAATAAGCATAAGCTTAGATTATTCAGTTACCTGGAAGATGTAGTAGACTTAAATGCTATAGATATAAACAATATAGATGCGTATCTAAAAGATAACAAGACAGCTATTTCTGCAGGTATTATAAAATACCTTGAGGGTCGTAACGAGACGATGATTAAGGAAGGTATAAAGACTAAGTTGTTTTACGATAACAAAGATTCTTTTGGTACTAGGCTTCACATGGACGTTTTAAAAAGTATGGGTAACCTTGTATCAGAGGAAGCCCGTAAAGACAAACTTCTTACAAAAAGGGATGTTAATAATATCGTAGAAAGGTTTAACATGATCTCTCTTGTAGGTAACATAGAGCAAACTATTCTAGTTCTAGGTGATGTTGGGTTCTTTAAAGCTAATGCATACTTTAAGCGTACTTCTGGACCTCACGGACCTAAGAAGTTCGCAGATGTTAGTACTAAAGTTAACGAATGGTTGGCTAGAAACTACAAAAGATTGGACGGAAAGAGTCCAGATGGTAGGCTTAGAACTACTGTTTATAGAGATGTAAAAGGTAGAATTGCTGATTCAATATTCTTGGATTACGCAAAGGTCTTTGGTGCAGATGTACTAGCTATGCAAGAAAAGCTTGTAAACCCTGAAGCGGTAGTTGACCCTAAAACAGAGGAAGTATACCAAACATTAAAAGGGTACTTGGAGTATGAAGAAGGAGATGCTCAAGGGTATATCACCATAGATGAGTACATGGAATTCTTAGAAAGGGTAGGAGATGTTACACCTAACCAAAGAGCAGTATACGCTAAACTTCAAGCAGATGAAAAGATAAATGCTACAGAAATGGCGTACTTCACTCCGCTAAAACCTCAGTATTACGGACCTACATATAACTCTGAAATATACAGTCCAGCATTTTACAAACTTTCACTTTTACCTTTATTCCCAGCTCTTATGGAGTCTGTGAGTCCTGACAGTAACTTGGCTAGAATGTATAGCGATATGCAAGACAAAGGAGTAGGTCTTACTGTATTCAAGAGTGGTGTAAAGATAGGTGCTGTAGTTGATGCGAACGGAGAAGCTAACAACTTCTATGATGAGACTGGTATCTATGAAGGTATAAAAGATTCCAATATACAGGAACTGTACTATGAATACATGGGTATTCAAGTAGAAATGGGCGATAAGGTTAAGGATAAAACCGTAAGAGGAGTCCAACAAAGAGGGTTATTATCTTCTAATGCCTATGATAATGGTAAGGTAGTTAACGCAGACGTTGTAAAGCTTGATAGAGAGCTTACAAAGCTAGAAAATGAAACCGTAGATGCACAGTTTGCATTACTACTTGATGATCTTGGAATAAGTAAGACTGATAAAGGATACTTTGTAGATGACAAAGGTGCTGAGAAGTTCGCAGACATGCTTATGGACGAGGCAAAAAGTAGAGATATGTCAGATTCTTACGTTGAGGGTCTTGAGGAGTTTTTGGCTACGGATAAGGAAACTAGAGTATTAGATTTATTGGGTAATAAACCTCAAATAGAGAACTTACTTTACTCTTTGGCAGCTAACAGAGTTATAAGATACAAGACATTCGGAGCAGCTAAAGTGCAGGTTGCATCCACAGGTTTTGAAGCTGTACGTGTTAAGGCTACATATCAAGATAAGCATACATACGGTTCAAATGTAGAGGCGTTAAAGTTCTACATGCAAGAGAATGGGGTAACAATGGCTATGGAAGTTATGTTACCGCACTACTTTAAGCAACTTATAGGAGAGAACGTAGAAGTACGAGAAGACGGTATCTATAAGGACGGTGAGAAGATAGGTAATTCAGATCTGTTAGAGATCTTTGGTTACCGTATTCCTACATCGGCACTTAACTCTATTGATGCAATCGTAATTAAAGGGTTCTTACCAGAGTCTGCAGGGGAAGCAATTATGACTCCTTCTGAGATTGTTGTAAAAGCTGGTTCAGATTACGATATTGATAAGTTAACTTTATACTTCCCTAACTATGTATGGAATAAGGGAACTAACAAGCTAACTATGATCAAGTTCTTAGGAACTGGAACTAAGGTAGAGGACAGAGTTGCCCAATTAAGAAGACTTGATCCTAGAAAGTATAAACTTCTTCTAGAGACGGCTGGGTTTAAGTCGGGAGCTATGAAGGCGTTTCAAGCCTTATCAAAACAATTCCAAGATACTAAGCTTGAACTTGGTGAGCATCTACAGACAGTAGAGAATCAGGAAATTCTAAAAAGAATTGACGAACTTTATAGTAAGAAAAGAAAAGCCAACAAGGCTCAGAAAGATAATCTGGACTATGAAATTGGAATAGAATTCTCTAAGCTTATAAAGACAATTGGAATAGATGATGCAGGAGCAGATGTAAGTCTTCAAAGTCAGCTTAGTAAAATTGAAAGTCTTTTTGAAAAAATGGACAGTCAGTTAGTGGCTACTATAAAAGCTGATGAAGCTAAGAAGGTTCCTACTATATCTATAGAACGTCAAAACGCACAAAAAGCAATTGACAACGCTATACTTACTAAGTCTAGAGAGATTGTTTTACACCCAATGAACTTTGAGCAGCTTATACGTCCAGTAGGAGCGGATAGACTTAAAGGACAGGCTAATGAAATAAGAGGCGTTCAGAGTAAGAATCAAGAAAAGGTAGACTTCTCTAAGCTTATGGAATTTGAGTACATCCAAGAGATGGGTACTAGATTCTGGGTAGGTAAGCAAGCTTTAGGTGTAGCAGCTGTTACTAATACTCACCAAATTAAAGCACAACGTGCAGGATTAGCAATAAAAGTTGAGGAAACAATTAATATTCCTTTCCCTCACCATGAAGTTATTGTTGACGAAAATGGTGACTTATCCTACGGAGTAGGGCACGCTAAAGACGTTTCAGGACTTCACTATATTTCTGAAGTTATTGGAGAGTTTATTAATGCTTTTGTGGATGTTGCTAACGATCCATTTGTATTTGATATAAATGCTAACTTAATAACCGCAGGAACGTACTTTGGGTTACTTCGAATTGGAGTACCATTAAAGCACGTAACAAGATTTATGACCCAAGACAGTATTGTTAGGTACGTAGCCTCTCAAACTGATCTCCCAGGTGTGTCTAAAAATGACGTTATTGCCGATGTTCTGATAGAGCTTAATGGTTTTAGCCCTACTATGGCTGAAGGGTTTGTATCAAAAGCATCGTTCGCCACAGTAGAAGAATTAGAGGTTCTACTAAAGCGTACTCCAGAATTAGTTGCATATGAGGAAGCTGTTACATCAGGAAAGACCATTGAAGAGGCTATGAGTTTAACTACCTTAACAAAAGAGGAGATACATGACTATTATTCATCTCAAGTAGATATGCTTGAGTTGTATGTAGCTGTTTCGGAAGGTATAGCAGGACCGTTATCTAAACTGTCACAAGCAGTTGTAGGTGACCGTGGAGGTATGACTTCTAAGAGTAGAATGGAAACTAGAATTAGAGACATGCAGCTTTCTGATCTTATAATGAGTGATAAATTTAACAACCTAGACAAGTACTTAGAAGGGAGTTTCCAAAGAAGTTTTGAGGAGGCTCAAAGAGAAGGTGGTCAAATGTTTAATGACCTGTTTATGTCTGATAAAGATCCAGCTGCAAAAGAAGTAGTTTATAAGTTAGTAAAACGTGTAATGGGCCGAGCACTATCCTTAGAAGATAAAGCTAAGTATGGAGATTTAGTAGAACATAACTTTGTGTCGTTTGTTTTAGCCACTGTTGGAGTTAAAGGAGATGAGATTTTTACTCATGCTTCCAGACTATTCCAAGGTAACGACAGCACACCTAGTTTACCTAGACGTATTAAACACATGAAGGATGCTATGAGAGCATCAGGTGAAAAATCATTAATACTTAATGAGCTATTCCCTATACTTCAAAAGTACGATCCTACAGATACTAAGTTCCGTATAGAGAACATTAAGAAGTTTTCTAAGCGTCTTACATCTTACGATAGAAATGTACTGATAGAGGACTTTCAAATCCTTATGGATAAAGACCCTAAACTTGCAGATGATATAGTTAAATTTATCATAATGCAGTCAGGTCAAATGACTTCTCCTATCTCGTTCTTAGATATTATACCTACAGCTCATTATATGAGAATAGTTAAACCTATCATTGAGAACTTCTTACTTAATCCAAAGTCTCAAGATTTAAGTATATTCCCTGAGCAGTTTATTCGAAACAACCATAAAAATGAATTTGTGGTAGAGAGACTGAAGAAGCAGTACTTAACTCCAGCCGAATCGCAAAATGAAGAGGAGGCCAGAGCTAAAAAACTTCTATCTAATGAAGTTAAGGTTACACAGAATATAGCCCATAGAGGTATGCCTATATATAAGGAGCTGCAAGATTATATATCTATAGAGCTAGAAGATCCGTTCCTAACTGCGGCAGAGATAAAGAGACGTAAGGACAGAAAGCAAAGTACAAAAGAAGTATATCTATTTAAACTTGCAGCAGGTATGGTTGAAAATCAACAGGCGTTGAGACAGTGGAAAGAAGATGGTAAGGACTATAAAGCTGCTCCGCAGCAATGGAAAGAAGTTAAATGGAAGCAAACAACTACTCTAGGTGATGGTATGTTCTTAAAAGAATATGGATTAGGTAAACCTGTGTCTATTATTCGTAAAAATAACATAACAAAGAATAACATAGATTGGACTACTAAGACGGCTGATAGAAATCTTAAAACTATTATTGCACCGTTAGAAACTCAGCCAGTACAGCAATCTAGTGCAGGTCAATACTATGAAGGTAATATAACACCAGATAAAAATACTGTTTTTGTATTTGGAAGTAACCCTGAAGGTAGACATGGGGCAGGAGCTGCGTTGGTCGCTAAAAAGCAATTTGGTGCAAAGAATGGTCAAGGAGAAGGGCTGCAAGGAAATGCATATGCATTACCTACAAAGGATTTAAGAGTAGAAGAGAACAAGTCTTTACGTTCTATATCTAAAGAAGAGATTATAAAGAATATAAAAAGATTGTATACGGTCGCTACACGAAGAAAAAATAATAAATTTAAAGTAGCCTTTAGAAACAAACTAGATGAAACCACTTTGAATGGTTATTCAGGTGCTGAGATGATTGAAATGTTTAACGCTGCAGGTAGTATACCTTCTAACATAATATTCAGTAAAGAATGGTTTGATACTGGTAAGTTAAATCTTCCGAAACAAACTGTAGCAACGGTCATTCCAACGCAAACAGAGTCAGTAGTGATGGGTGATATATTCTCTATGGATGGTATTCCTGTAATAGCAACCTCTCAAGATGGAAGTTTAAGTGGTCTTTCTTCAATAGCAAAAGCTAAAGGGTTGGAAGTAAGTACTACTTATACAGCTAAACCAGGATTAGTATCTTTACCGGTAAAAGCCTCCAAAGATGCGTCACCAACACTTCAAAGCTTTATTACGCAGATTGGTAACTTAAATAATACTATGCAGAAGAGTCCGGAGAAGAAATTCTTAGTATCTTTGCTAGGGTTAGGACCTATAGACGCACAGACTATACCTGGAGCTACATATGACGCTATGCTATCTGGTCTAAAAGCTTTACTGGATACGAATCCTAATGCTACGTTAGTATTACCTAACACAACTAATCCTGCACTTACAGGATTTATACAAACAATGGAAACTTACTTTAAATGTTAACCTATGGCAACTTGTCCTAATAAATCACATCCAGATTGGAAAAAAGTATCTAGAGAAATAGGTGACTTTTCTACACATTCTTTATATATAAAGAACAACAATAGGATACCTAACGCTCAGATAGATCTAAAGTTGCCTACAAACCCTAAGAAGGGCCTAAGTAACGCTCAAGTTAAGAATGTACTTGTACGATTGAAGGCTTATAACAAGAAGATGGGAACCCTTCATAGGTTGAACTTCAAACAGTTGGGTCAATCTACGTTGTACGAGTATTCAATAATAGAGAACTTCAACAGAGAGAAGTTTATGAAGTCTCCTACAGAGATGGCTGCGGGTACTGTTAACGATATAGGAGACTTTATGCCTCCGGAATATCAAATGGTATCCGAGGGTGACCCTCTACTAGCTTTAGATCTTAAAATGCAAGACTTCTTCAAGCTTATTGGGGTGGACTATAAGATTGTAAGTGAAATATTAGATGATTCTGGAAAGCCTATAAATGCAGTAGCAAAAGCTGACATGCTTAATAGGGTTGTAGAGGTTATTGAAGGTAAGGCTGGAGTTAACACTTTACCAGAGGAAGCGTCTCACTTTTTTGTGAAGATACTTAAGTCTCAGAATAGCCCTTTATTTAGAGCAATGATGGACGAGGTGGTAAGTTACGAGTTGTTCCAAGATGTTGTAGATGAATACTCAAGTGTATACAATAATGATATGGAGAGACTCAAAGAAGAAGCTGTCGGTAAGATTATTGCAAAGATAATTGTAGCTAAAGAAGTTTCTGGTGAGATGCCTACTAAGGTTGCTAGAGTAGAGCGATGGTTTGATAAGGTTCTAAGGCTTATCAAAAAGTTGTTTAAAAAGCCTAGTGAGGACCCATATTTAAGAGCAGCATTAGGTATTATAAACAAGCAAGTTAATAATATACATCACGCTAGATCTGCATCTTTAGGTCAAGTCGCATTCTATGAACTTGAAGATGAGGCACCTAAGACTGACGAGGAACGAGTTGCTAGGACTATAAAGCTGTTCGAGGCTACCACTAAGAATATAGAGCAGGTTGAGGTACCACATGAGGAAGTAGAGAAAATGGCTAAAGAGGGTGAATCACTTATAGGTGATGACTCCGGAAAAAGCAACAGGTATAAAATGCTTGACGAGGATAAGATAATATGGAATCGTATTACTGATAGAAACCAAGCCACGTTTGTCAAGAAAGTAGGAGGTAAAGAAAAAGCCGAAGAAATCAACAAAAACAAAGACAATGAAGTAAAACGAGAAGGTGGTACTCACCACCATAACACAGCCCAAAGAATAATGGAACTTATTGCTAACAAAGTTGGGGATAAGGATGCAATTTTTAAAGACTCAGGTCTTACTACCGAGCAGTTTAACACTCTAGCAAAAGGTATCAATCGTATATACCTGCAAGCTAAAGAACAGCAGGAAGAGATAAACAAAGAGACCGGTAAAGATGGTACATTCACTGTACTTACAGAGCAGATAGTGTACGACCCAGAGGGTAAGAAAGGAGTTGTACACGAAGATACAGCCGGTACAGCAGATTTAGTAGTACTATACTCTGATAATAGTGCTGATATATATGATTATAAGTTTACCACTCCTAGCTCTAGAGATAACGCCGTGGTGGGGTATGGTGTAGGAACTAAATTGGTGGCTAGCCCTTTCGGCCCAAAGATGGATGGGTACAACATGCAGATTAGTGCATACAAGGATATACTAATGCGTAAGTATGGAATATCTAAGATACGAAAATCTAGGATTGTTCCAATACACGTCCAGTACGAACAGAAGCAGGTTAAAGGAGTATATGAAATAACTCCTAAAGTAGTGCTACTGCAAATGGATATGGATAGTGAATTCCTAAGGCAAATTCCTGTAGCAGCTGAACTGTTTGGGGATAAAGGTATTGATAAGCTGATTACAAAGTTTTCTGCACGACAAAAGAAGTTAGAAGCTAAGCTTAAAAAGGTTAATGGTGAAAAGTGGTCTATACTAAACGCAGAGATTATGAGCCTCCAAAATGCCATTCAAGATCTACAGATCAGTGGTGGTGTTGGAACCATACTAGCGAATGTTAGAAACAAGATGGTTCTTATAAAAAAGAAACTAGCTCACAAGCAACCCCTTTTAGATGACGGTACTCCTAATCCTGATTATATGGAGATAGAGGAAGTAACAGATCTTCTTGAAAGCTTTTCCTTATACAGGACTATGGCTGAAGAGACAGGAGAATACTTTAAGGATGTACTAGCTAATTCTAACGACACCGAAAGAAGACGCCTTAAAGAGGTGATGGATAAATATGCAGGACCTATAAGTAGGACGTATGACCTTCTAAGAGAGGAAAATGCTGCACGTACACTTGAGTTGGGTAATGCTGCAGGTATTCAAAATAACACTAGGAATGTTAAAGAGCTTGGATTCTTTCAAAAGTTGTTTAATACTGCATCTGAATTTTCCCATCCTATATTCCAAACTGCCTGGGCTCTTATAGATAAGGCACAAGAGAAAACTCGTAAGCTTCAAAATACCCTACGAGATGATATAACAGAAAAACAAGATAAGGTAGCAGAATGGGCAAAAGAGAATAATATGTCTATAATGGATGCGTATTCTATGATGATTAACCCTAAGCAAGGTAATCTTTGGGGTAAACATTCTGAAGCTTATTATAAAAAGCTAGAGCAAGCTCAAAAAGACAATGATATAGTCTGGCTTAAGGATAACTTTCAACCTAAGAAAGGTTATAAAGAGAAATTTGAGCAGTGGAAAAAAAGAGAATTCACTCGTATAGAGGAACACAATGCTGATTATCAAGAATGGGACCCAAAGACTGAGAAGTATGTACTGATCAAGGATAGATCTGAGCAACGTCAACGTATGCGAACTGCGTGGTTAGCTACGCATGATTTATCTTTGAACAGTGCTTGGAGTAATAGAAAGTCGTGGTATCATTTGGAGTTAAAACCTGAAAAGGAAGCTGGGTACTACTCTGAGGAATACCTAAAGATACATAACGAAGCACCACTAAAAGAATTCTTTGAGTTCTACGAAACGACAAATAGAAAGTTCGCAGAGATGACTGGTATGAGTATCAAAAGTAACTTTGTTGCGAATATTCAAGAAGACTTAATTGATTCTATAGGAAGCGGAACTAACAGTTTAACTTTTGATACCACATTAGAAGGTTTAAAGATTAGCCAGGATCAGGGTGAGCACGGAGTTAGGAACCCGGTTACAGGTGAACTGGAACCTTCTATCCCTATGTTATATCAAAACACCATCACAGATGGGACTAAAACTAAGGATCTAGGTAGAGCCTTATACTTAATGGGTAAGACTGCACACAACTTTGCACACAAAGCTGAGATTGAGGCTCCTATATTAGCTTTGGGTAATTTTATAGCAGATCATCCAGCACTTGTAGAGGATATGCAGGGGAATGCAATTAGGGAGGCTACAGGTAACCTAGCTCAAAAACTGCACTCTAAGGATACACAAGAAGTGTTCGAACAGTTGTATCTTAACTTCTATGTGTACGGGCAAAAAATTCAAAGTTCTGACAAGAATATAGGAGGCTACAGTATGAATAAAATGATACTGGGAGCTAAGCAATACTTTGGAGCCAAGGTGTTAGCGATAGCAATAGTTCCTGGAACAGCAGCTTACCTTGCTGCGAAGGCGAATGCGTACTTTGAAGGTTCTAAAGGTTTACATTACACGAATAAACAGCTAAATAAAACTCATGTTTTATACGCAAAGCAGACTGATGTCTATAGAGCTGTTGTGCATGATTTCCAAATATGGCAAGACGATGTAACACATAGACATGCAAATGATTTATCAGCAAGTAAGTTGGTAAAGAATGTTACCATGGACAAGCTTTACTATCCGTACAGAGTGGCTGATGAGATGATTGATAACAACATTCTTGTTGCTATGATGCAGAACTATGGAATAGACGCTAATGGTATGCCTAAAAGATTAGAGACATTACCAGAAGGTACTACATCTATGTTCGAACTAGCTCAGGAGTCAATGGAAAACGGTGGAACCCTTTCCTATGGGGCCCTTTCTGAGCAGGGTTATAGAAAATTTAGAGGTATTGCACAGTATGTGGCAGGTAGTATTAAAGGTCAAGTGTCCGATCAGGATATTAACGCAGTTCAGACTACCTTGATAGGGAATGTTATGATGCAGTTTAAAAACTGGATGCCTCGTATGGTACGAGAGCGTGTAGGGCCTTTCCGGTACAACAATGTAGCTGATACATATGAAATGGGAAGGTACAGTGTAATTGCAGGTGAAGCTTTCCAAATTGAGGAAGGTATAATGAATACTGTAAAATCTGTACTAGTATCCGGTGTAAAGTTATCTGCAGAAGCTGTTACGTTTGGTCTTGGGTATAACATGAAGCCCAATGAAGAGTTAGCAAAGAGGCTCCTTAAACAATTTAAAGAGAACAACCCTGAGGATCCTAAAATTCAGGACCTTACATATAATGAATTCTTAACTATGCGTACTAGGCAAATAAGAGCTGCAGCTACCGAATTGAGAGGTATACTTTTATTGGCTGCAGGTTTACTTATACTAGGACTTAAAGGTGATGATGAAGAGCGGTTCTATACAAAATACTGGGTAACCCGTAAGTTGTACTCCTCGTTATCTAGGACTGCTATGGAATTAGGGTTTTTACTTAACCCTAATGATTTAACAACCTTTATGAAAGGGACTATCCCAATGGCAAGTCTGTTCACTGACACATTAAAAGCACTAAACAACACTCAAGATGAAGTATTAGACTCCCTAACAGGAAGAAAGGACAGTAGAGATAAAACCCCATGGGGATATTATTCTCTACCTTTCCTCCCTGGCTACAAGCAAGTATCTAGATGGATTGAAGTATACGATCAAGATAAAGTTAATGCTTACAAGTAAGTATCTTTGTCAAAGGTTTCTGTGTCTATGTTTGGTATATCAAGTAGTTCTGCGTTTCTAGGTAAGGATACTTTTAATGATTTTTCTAATCGTAGTTTTCTTTTATCGCTTTTATACAGGATTTGGCCTAGAGATGAATCTGGGCCGATTCCATGAAATTTAAGTATGTTTTCTTTTAAATCGTGAGATAGGTTAGAGTACTTACCTCTTATGAATTGTCTGTAATCATCTTTAAATTTACCTGGAACATTGAACACAAAAAGAACAAAGTAAGGACTAGGATCTATCACCTCCTTGAAGTCTTTAAAGCTTCTCAAGGCTTGTTCAAACTTTAAAAAGTCTGAATCACCTGAGAACCTATATAAGAGCCCTATACAATTATCGTTACCATCAACACCTACAAAGGCATTGACAAATAACGTGTTGTAGAGGAATAGATCCTGAGTACCCGTAAACATAGGTAGCATGAAAAGAGAAGATTTGGTTCTATCCGCAACTATCAATTCATACCCACCGTCTACTTTCTTTATTTTGTTAATCTTATAAGGTATTTTGCCTTTATACTTTACAGTCTCACCTAACTTTATTGTAGTTAGTGAAGATGACACAGAGGTTATTTCTGTGCCGGTTTCTGTGATACTAAAGGCTTCCTTATTTCCTTGTAGTAAAAGCTTAGCGGTACCTTGCGGTATCCACTGTGTTTTTACTACTCCACTCATGACCAATCAGAGTCTGATTCATCTTCGGGCGGTGAAACATCAATAGTTAAAAGATCTGGTAAAGGTTTTCCGGTATACTTAAGAACCTCCTCCTTCGTTTGTAACATGTAAACGAGGTTAAATGTCTCTGTAAACTTACTAATTCCTTCTGAATTTCCAAACTTATCTATATAAATTTTTAATAAATCTTGTGCATAAGAAGTGTTTCCATCATTGTTTTTTATAATCTTTACAGCTGTTTTAATGCCAAGCCCTGGTATTCCAGGTATTCCATCTGTAGAGTCACCCATTAAGGTTTGTACCCACAAAAAGACATCTCCAGCTTCCTTACTTGTAGTTACCCACTCGTCTTTCTGAAAATTGTAATGCTCTCCAGGTACTTGTTTGAGCACATCTTTGTCAGGACTGCAGATTGTACTTGTAGCGGTGCCAGATTCCTCTATTATATATGAGTACAAGCTAACACAGTCATCAGCCTCTAATCCATTCACCCAAGTGAAGCCCCACCTCTGTTTAAGGTACTCCTTTAGGGCATACCATATTATAGGTTTATCTCCCGCTTTCCTATTGTGTTTATAGGGCTTTGACTTTGCTACTCTATACCTAAAACATTTACCAATGGTTAAGAATCCTGCGTAGGAATCTGCATTGGTGATTCTAAGCATAGTATCTATTCTAGCATCAATGCCCGCTATGGCCTCTTCTAATGTGGGTTTCCCCATCTCATAGTACAGGAGGCTATCTGCATCTATTAGAGTTATTTTTTTATTCTTCATATCTATCTGTTTTAATTCTGTCATCCATTTGAGGATGATTTTTGTTGTTGTATGTAAGAAACATTAAGTTACACAGAGCATGCCCTAAGTGATCCTTACCGCTTTCAGGGTCTACGGTTTCTCCCGCTTGGTACGCTACAAGATGTCTGAATACACTACCCAGTATCTCAGAAGTAGGTTGCCCTTTCTTCCAGTTGTTTGGTGCATATTTATAGGCCCCAAACATAAGCACTTCTACCATAGGCTCTAAAGACTCGAAGTCTACGAGTTCCCACGCCATCTTACCGTCGTTTTTACGCTCTGCGTAAGTAGGTACTTCTTTTTTTAACATAGCAATATTTTTTAAATTAAAAAGAGGAGCATTTCTGCTCCCCCTATCATCAATTAATCACCAAATCTTTTAGAAAGAGTGTCTCTCAGTAAGAGTATCTCTTACTGTTTCCATACCTTTAAGTGCAACTGCAACAGCTTCCTTTCTCATTATAGCCCATTCCTCATCAGTCTTTTCTGCATAAGTAGAACTGTGATAGATTGAACCATTTACACCTGCTAGAGATGAATGTACAAAGTACTGCTTACATCTGATAGCTCCATCTACATCACATGGAACTGCTCCAATATGCATAGGGTCTACAAAGATGTTGTGAATCTCTCCACTGTAATATGCAATGTACTTAAGACCTCCAAAGTGTAACCCTTTAACACAAGACACGTGGTCATCAGTGTTTACTTGGCTCCATTCAGCTAATCTATGCGTACAACCTACTTTGATGAAGTGTCCAGGTGCGTCGTACCCATTGTCTCCTTCACAGTAGAATGCGTCTCCACCAGTTCCCATCATAGCAGGACGGAATAATCTTTCCTCTACTTTATCTGGTAAACCTTCTCCTTCAATCTCTCCTGTGTCAGGATTGAATGTACGAACATAACGGTCTACCTCTTCTCCAGTTGCAGGATCAAACTTGTACATAACCTCTGTAGATACTTTATACCCATTCAATAACCCTTCACGAGTAATTTTCATTTGGTACATAGTTGCTCTCTTTTCAGCAGCCTCTTCTGATAATCCGTGATCGTCCATCAACTCTTTTTTAAGCGTTGGGTGTACGTACATCATATTCACAAAGTTAAAGAACTTTGTAGAGAATGTAAGTCCTCTAGAGCTCTTTGATTTCTCCTCAAGAATAGGATTTCTCAACCATCTAGTCCACATCTTTACAAGTGGCTCGATAGAAATATCCTTGTCCATCGAGTCAAAGATACGATCTACCAATGCTGTTGGCATAGGTATAGATGATACGACTCCTTCAGATTGTAAGAAGAACTCTCCTGTTGCCTTGTTCACATGAATGTGAGGACATTCACTCTCAATTGTTGCAGTATAATCTACTACACACAATTCTTCGAACTCACTTATAATTGTCTTGTAGTCTTCCATATTGTCGACTGTATCGGCTTCCGCTGATAAAGCCATCATGTCTTCATACAAGTCTTTTGTGTAATCTACTGCGAACGGAGTTTCTCCGTAAGACCCACAAATTTTTCCTTCAATAACGTTTACTGTAATCATAATTATTTGGTATTAATTGGTTACTAATTTACTAATTTATAGGGACTTATCCTAATAATAAGCCCCTATTTAATTTACTCTGGTACTATCGTGTCCCAGGTCTCTCTGTTCTTGGCTTTAAGGTAAATCCTTAATTCCTTTTCTAATGCTGCCGGCATGGTCAGTCCGGTTGCTAGCATATCAACCTGCTCTAATAACGGCTTAACATCATCTGCAAACTCCTTCAAGTTAGCGTACATATCTACAAAATCCAAGCTTAAAGCAACGCACTCCCCTACATCAGACAGCACAAATAACTCCTTACTCTTAGCGGCTAACAATTCAGGGTCATCCACATTTCTAGCATATAGCTGGAAATCTATCAACTTCTGAATTTGCTTATACGCATCAGACTTTTCTATATTTTTATAGGATCTGTACGAAAAGTTGGAATCGCGTAAGTCTTGAAGCTTAACATAATCTGCTTGTAAATCTGGGTGTATAGCTTTCATACCATTCATGAAATTGTAGGTTCTTATGTCTTCCAATTTCTCTGCTGTAAACCAGTCTATTAATGATTCATCCATAGTGTATCCTCCATTAGGTGTTGTTTGTAGAAAGAACTCAGAGATGTGTCTGCAGTTCTCGTTAGTTTTAATATGGCGAACCTTATCCTCACTGACTCTAATTAATTGTGGTGTATTCCAAATTGTGATAGGGTTTTCTGCCCACGAAGGCATAGTCTCACCTCCGTAAAGATGGTATCTAACTGGTGATCTCTCGTAGAAGTACACAGGACTTGAATGAATTTCGTCCCAAGAGTTATAATCTGAATTAGGGTACACTTCTCTGAATGTTGGAGCCATAGGCTGTAGAAATGCAGCAGCTAATAGCAGTGCCTCTTCATCAGCCTTAGTTCCATAGTAAGTACGATGATCACTTAGCATAAGATCCTTAACCTTAGGTTCAATCTTATCCCATGTATAGTTCTTATCGTCATTACGTTTGTCATCCAATCTAAGAGTGTACGCTACCATCCTCTTCTCTATAGCTCTCTTATCTGCGGCGGACATTCCAGCAGCTGTTGAGATAGCTAGTGCTTCCTCTACGCCTTCCTCGTAATCGTTTTTCCAGTCTTCTGGAACCTCAACGTCATCGTAAGAGTGATAAAGTTCAGATGCTTGAATAGCTTTTAGAGTTGCCACCCTTTTAGCTGCAACCCTAGTCTTCTCCTTAATCATTTTAAGCTTAGCGTCCCCAGATAGTAGACTAATCTTAGAGAATTTGTTCTCAAGATCTTCCAAAGCTAATACTACCACTGAACGAATGTTATGTTTATCTGTAACATTCATCAAGAACGAGTCTTTAATACTACTAAAATTTGCATCCTCTTTAAGGTACAAGTGCTCAGCATCAAAACCGTCCCAAGAAACTAGATTAGATCGTACAACTTTATACTTACCCTCTACTTTTACATACGAAAGCTTAGTTAACGAAAACCCATCAAATATCTTAGTAGGAATGTGGTATCGTAACCTCTTATCCCCAGGAAATGTAGGTTTAATCATAGATTTATCTATAATCTTACCCAGTAACCCCAGAACCTTGTTATTACTCATTCCTCCTGCGATAACTGTTCTACAAGCTGCTAGCCATTTAAGGAAATCAGTCTCATTAAGCTCGTTTTGCACTAATTGAGTAGCCTCTACAGAAGCTTCCTTGATAACACCTTGAACATATCTCTTAGTTGATTCATTCCAGATAACCTTTTCTCTACTTGGAGTAACATCTACACCATCCTGAATTACAGTTTCCACACCAAAGTCGTCCATGACAACTTGACGAATAGGACACTTAAACGCGATTGGACCTTGTAAATCTTCCATCTCAAGCTCTCTAAAGTCGATATGACCATAGTTAATCCCAGTTGAGGCTGCTTTATTCTTAACTACCACTATGTGAGGTTTACCATATCCATACGTATCAGCTATGATAAGATTGTCTGAATTGTGTAAAACTTCTGCTTGAATGTGCTCCTTTTTAGAGTACATTTGACTACCTTCATAGTTCTCAATAGTGAATACAACATTATCTATATAGGTTAGTTGCTCTTCAATAGCCTCACTAAACTTATTACGATTATGTCTTTTGGTACCAAAGCTTACTTCCGTGTAATTCTTTTGGTCAACCTCTTCGTAATATACAATAGATCCGTCTGAGAATGTGGTAGATGGATTCGCAGTTCCTGTCTTAATGTTAAATTTAGGTATAATGAAATCTGTCTTATAGTTGTAACAGTTACACTTAAACTTCTTTCCATTATGAACAGTCTCTATAGTGTAGAACTCTGCTCCCGTAGATAATGCAGACTTAGCACCTAATCCAAAAGCTCCAAAGTTCTCTGAGGTATTCCTTTTTGTAGAATACCCTAATTCCAGAATCCCCTCCAATCTTCTACCGCCAATACCTACTCCATTATCTCTAATCTTGAATGTATCACAACGTCCAGTACCTGATCTCTCCTCGTACGTAAGATAAACCTTGTTATCTTCTGTGTTAAGACTGTTAATATCGTAGTAGCTTCTATCGAAATTACTGTCTGCGTATTGTTCTCCACCTCTCTCGATGTAGTAGTCTGATTTAACTTTATCTCCTCGGATAATCTCTATAGCAATCTCTTTCTCTCTTTGAGAATCACATGCATTTGTTGCAAGTTCTCTAATAGTAGAAGCAATAGGCATAGAGTACTGTGTAGACTGTAATATGTCAAACACCATTCTCTCAGCTCCCTTGTTTATCTTCTTAGCTACACCTGCTGACCCCTGAATAGGCTTGTCAATAGTTTTTATACTCATCTTATTAGTTGTTTTAGTCGTTTGTAATAATCTTTAAGCTCGCCATCTAGCATGTCAATACTCATGGGTGCTACCCTATCCGCTGCTCTAGCGTTTATATAATCTACATAAGGTTTAGTATTATCGTTTTCCCACCTCTCTAGCCTCTTTTGGTACCAACTATTATTTCCCGAAGATAACGGCAAAGAATAGTAATGCATTCTAAGCCCATCGTACGACTTTCCAGGTAGAAATGCCTTGAATACTCCTGGGTAAAGGCAGTTATAATGCGAGATCCATATTAAATCTCCAGGTTTCAGGTTGTTCCTCCACTTCTCTATGGGAGTTTCCTCTTTTTCTTTGTCCATAATTGTTTGTTAATAAGAAAAGGACCCCATTTCTGGAGCCCTTTTAATTAATATTTACACTTGTTATAACGCTTTAATCATGTCTATAACTTTTAGTACGTGTCCTTGATTTTTAGGCAAGTATAGGATTGGAATGTCCGTTCCCCTCTCTTGTAGATGCTTCTTAAATAGTTTCCACTTTAGTGGAAAGGTGTCATTGGCAAAGCCTTTGACCTCTATTATCCATTTATCATTTGGATCTACAAAATCTGGTTTATAAGTTATATCCCTAACCCTGTACGCGTTACTCATAAACTGACCTCTAGTTGCTGCTCTTGTGCTAGGCTCTATACTTTCAGACTCGAAGTAAAATCCTTCCATTAGGACATACTTCTTCTCTTCGTACAAAGCTTTAATTCCTGCTTCCTCTAATTTGATGTAAGTAAATAACTCTAATTTAGATCTAAACTTAATTCCTTTGTAGACCTTCGATGTTGCATTTCTTACCTTCTTATTTCCTTTAGATTGTTGCTTTTGCATAGTAGAGTGTTTATTCGTGTATAAGCGTTAAATTTTTAAAGTCCTCATGAGTGTGACCACCAGCTATATAATCCGATACATCCTTATATCCACATTCTGTAGGTAGCACCATGTTAAGAAGTTCATACTCTTTACAAATCTTAACAGCCATAATTTGACCCGGATTCTCAAGTTTATCAAAATCATTGTCATAGAATATAAATACATGCTGAAACCTAAGTTTTAGGTGTGCAATAAGCTTCTCATCAGGCATTATCATTTCACTTTGTAGTGCTATCGATGATAATCCCATCTCGTACAAGCACATAACATCTTTTAATGATGATGTAATGATAAGCATATCTCCTTCAGCAGGTAACTGTTTGTACCCTTGAATATGTTTATTAGTTGTATTACTTGTCCATTTACGTTCATCATAAGGGGCATAAATTTTATACCTAGTTCCAAACTTAAACGAATATGTCAAGGCTATACAGCTGAACCTACTCTCATTTACCCAATAATAGGATAACGGTTGAACGTCAAATTTACCTAAAGTATCTTTAGTAATAAGATACTTTCCCCAAAATTCTTTATCTTCCAATGACCATGCTCGTACTTTCTTCTTAATTATAGTTACTTTTTTAGCTACTGGCCTCATATTGGTTATACTGGCTTTATGTCCCATAGTAAAGGATGTACCAGCATTAGTAGAGGTTAAACCAAGGTTAAAATCTGTATCTATAGTAGTAAGAGCTTCTACGAACGAGCAAGAGAACTTGTGTTGAACATAATTAAAGCAGTCAAAAGTGTGTTCAGTGTGTGCGAAATCTTTATACAATAGTCTACCTTTCCAGACAGTTATGCAGGCACTAGGGGTATTATCTTCCCTTAGTCCACTGCGAAACTTCTCGTCACATTCAACAAAGAATGGGCAATAGTATCTAAAAATATCGTACTCACTAATCTTAGAAAGGATCACCCCCGTATGGAGGTGATCTTCACTTTTTCTGCTTTTAATCATAATCTATTCCCAGGTATCGTCTTCAGATACTGTATCAGTGTCCGGTGTAACTACAGCTAATTGAGGCATAAACTCTCCCCACTGTAAATCAGAAGCAAACTCTGCATTGAATGTACCATAGTCATCGTTAAGAGACTTGATGAAGAAGTCATCTCTCTTAGGTGTGATTCTACCAAAGACTTTAAGGTAAACAGATTGGTATTTACCATCTTTTACACCTACTAATAGACGTACTTGGTTCCCACCTAAAGCGGTAACTAGAGATTTAAGCTCAGTTGTATCTCCTTTTACAATCTTACTCATAGTATCAAGAGTAACCTCGTCACCATATGCTACGTTAGCCCATGATTTAATGAAGTTAATTAGAGTCTCTTCTCCTGTAAAAGCTTTACGAGAAGACTCAGGATTCTTCCACCAGTCATAAGATGGAGCTTCGTTAGACCAAGTAGATTGACCTGCAGCATTTAGCCATTGGTTCTTTCCTGATTGAGATACTCTCTCCTTATTCTGCATAAGAATCTCCATACGTGTAGTAAGGTCTGCATTCTTAATCCAGAAAGTAAGCTTGAAGTACTCCTCTCCGCTGAACTCTACATAATAATTAGGTTCAGACTTAACCTTAATATCAATAGCATGAAGTTCCGCCATTGACGGGTTAATTGCTATAATATTGAAGTTTCCTAAACCGGAGAATAACTTTACTCCACCGCCTACTACTTCTTGATCACTTGTATTACTTTTAATTGCCATAATGGTATTTGTTTAAAATGTTAATTTATATTGGTTTATAGTTCAGTTGCTCCAGCTTCCCAAACAGAGTCTTCTTCCTCTGCCGCATCAAATGATTGCTCAGACTCTTCAAACTCGTTTCTATCTGCCGCATCCTGAGATAGCTCAGCACTTGTCATATCTGCATCGAAGTCCGACCCTTGGATGTTATCTACAACGGGCCCAGTCTTTGCTTCTGGCTCTAGTACAGTTGCGGTATCATCCACAAAGTTAAACGACATTTTGCGTTTTCTACTAGCTTTCTTACCTTTTAATACTGGGTGCTTAAACATCTCTGTTAATTCCCAACCTTCTAAGTTGTATTTAGCTTTAATTCCTGGACGGTCTATTCCGTTCTCTAGATCTGCTAAGATCATTGTTGTTGTGATAGTCGATGGTGTTGACATAGCTGTTGTGTTAACTGTTTGTACTGGTGATGTTTGTGCTTCAATCATTTTGCTTGGTTTTAAGCGGTTAATTTATTAGTAAGTTTTGAGTGATTCGATTATATGATTATAATCATTGGCAATTTTACCTTCGAATAGTCCCATTGGGCTACGAGCGGTATTGTGACCATTATTCTGTGTTTCAAGTATGTAGGTTAAGTCGTCTCCATCTTTCTCAACGTTTGCATAGAATACTTGTTCAAGTTTTCCTTCTATCTGCATCTTGTTGGCTAGATTTCCTAACGTCTTTAACCTAATTCTTGTTTCCGTACCTTCTTTGTACGTTTCAGTATGTCCAGTTAATATGGCATATCTATCTTCTGCGAACATGCCCTTATCTAAGCCGTTCTTTATATGCTTAACAATTTCTGCATACGATTTAGGTATAAGGTGGTAAGGTGCTATTGGACTTAGTTTCTTACCGTACTCTGCTCTTCCTCCTTCCCATACTGGGTTTTTGTTGTCTGCATTGTACCATATATTAGTCTTTGTAGGCAGGTTTCTCATTCCCGTGCTTTTTCCGACTCCTGGAGGGCCTACTATGAGAGCTATCTCAAAACCTAATTCTTGCAAGTCAATAATAAACTTGTAAATATCTTGGCTGTAGTCTTTCCACTTGTCGTGTCCAGGCTTTTTCTTGTCTAACATAAATTGATTCTCTTGAATCTGAGTTAGAGTGTCGACACATATTGTGCTTATCATAATTGGTGGTTTAAATTGGTTTATGTTCTTTCTTTAATTGTGAATGTACTCATGTCTGCTTCATACCCTATCATACCAAGTAAACCGTCACGGTTCTTCTCCATATGACAAGCTAGTAATCCTTTCGGGTCTTCTCCACAGTATTCGCTAGTAATACCGTACAAATCAAATGGTCTGTTCAGTATTATAACAACATGGGCATCTTGCCCAATACTGTCTCCTCCAAATATATCAGTAAGCAAAGGTTGGTACTGGTTACGAGCTCTGTGCTCTTGCTCTATGTTACGGTTAAGTTGTGATAACAAAATAGTTATAACCCCCAACTCTGACTGCATAAGCATACATCCTTTAGATATAGCGTCAAGTCTTTTAAGTTCAGTGTCCTCCCTACCTCGTATTAACCTTGAGTGGTCAAATAGATTTATTACAACTGTCTCAGGATGTTCAGCATTAATCTCCCTGTTTGAGTTAATAATATAATCCATTGTTCTAGGTATATTATTAAAGTATATAGAATAATCTTTATACTTTTTCACCTTATCTGCGTACAATCTAAAGTCCACATCCGACAACGGAGAGTCAATTGAGAATAATTCTCCTAACTGTTTTTTAACATCCTTCGCGGCTGACCTCATAACCTGTTGATAACCCGGCATCTCAAATGTCCAATACAACACAGTTATATTTTTATCTGAATTAACATCAAGTACATCAAATACTAATTGATTACTGAACGCTGACTTACCTACTCCTGGTCTACCAGCTATCACATACATCTTACCTTGCTGTAGACCTCCGAGAAGGTTACGGTTTAACCTCTTCCATGAGGTAGGTAAAACTTTGCGTTGACCTAACTTAGCCTCTTTCACTACGTCTATAGACTCTTGTACTGCAGTGCCTATAGTCTGGAACCCTCTCTTTGTGTAGACATTATAGTCTTCGGGTATTTCTTTCTTTGTCTTCTCCTCCATTAGTTTCCATGTCTGTATACTTTTCCCAAGTATGATTATTAATCCAAACTTCCAAGTTTTGTAAAAACTCTAAGCTTTCTCTGTTAACATGTAATTGCACAGCCAGCAGCTTAAGTACTCTTTTGTGTACATGTTTTTTGTTTAAAACAACTTTTCTGTACCTATCTTTAGCTCTTGAATTAGCTTTACATGATGGGTCAGATGCGTGTAGTATCCTAATTCCTCCATGTTTAGTGGTAACCTTCATGGGATACGCCACTAAAAGCTCATTAAACATTTGCTCAAAATCGCTAGAAAATAAGTCTATAAACTCTTGTCGGACAATAGACTCTTCATGCGTGTCTCCCAGCTTTATAAATCCCTTCTTTTCTAAATCTTCCCAGTTAGGTTTTAAATTTAGAGATGCTATGGTCTTAAAACCTTTTCTGTACAAACAGTACAAAGCAAGGTAATCATCAGCGCTGAGATTGTTTTCTACAAGTAGTTCAACGTCAATGTTAATTTCCATATCTAAAGAGTTTAAAAGTCTTTAAAGCTTCGTATTTCATCAACTCCCCCTCTCTCACTCTATATGTAGAAATACGTGTTACTATATATAAGTGAGTATCAGAGACTGTGAACCTAACAAAAGGGTTGGTAAGAACTAGGTATATTAAAAGTAAGTGTAGCATAGTTAATTAATTTTAAAAGGTTAAAAATGGCTATGTTTCTATAGCCATTTCACATTGTTTAGATTCTTGATACTGTTCTTCAGCCATTTCTCTTCTTGACTATCTTTTGTGTACAGTATGTATATTTTACCAACCTTTCCTTCTTGAAATCTGATAAGCCTACCTACCCTCTGTACCATAGATAATGACTTACTAGTTAAACCGCAGATTACTCCTATACCTGCATCAGGTACATCAAATCCTTGATTTAAAGCTTTTGTAGAGCACAGTATAGTCTTAGTACCATCTTTAAACTCCTTAATAGCTAACTCTCTTTGTTTTTTAGACTTCTTACTGTGGTAAGTAGTAGAGTTAGGAGCAGTAGCCTTTGCTAGTATATCCGTAAACGCATTAGCTCCGGAGAAGACTAGTATTTTAGCACCTTTAGCTTTCTTAACAATCTTTTTCAAGGCTGTCTTTTTACGCTGTGCGAAGTCTACTATCTTTTTTCTCTTTCGTATACTGTTATAGAACTGAGCAGCGGCGTGCTTCGAACTTGCGGAAGATGAACTACTAGAAAGGGCCCATTTAGCCTCGTCAAAAGCGTTAGGACCAAGTTGATAACTCCAATACACAAACTTGTTGTTTATGTCGATGTAATCTTTGCGTTCCTTCTTAGTTAATTCCACTGGAATACAGTGAATTTCATAAGGAGAAACTAGACCTAAAGATACACATTCGTCAAGACTTATCCTATAATTTGTAGGTGCAAGTTTCTGAAGTAGAGTACAATACTCTGGTTCCTCTGGCATGGTAGCTGTCATACATAGTAACGATTTATACGTGTTGTTCTCAAAGAACCGTCTATACTTAGGCGATAATCCCATGTGAACTTCATCACATATTACAATGTCATACTGTTCATTTTTGAGCTTATACGCAGATTGATAGCATACTACTTCCAGCTGTGGAAGAACATCTTCCTTTCCCCACTTAGCGAATTCCGCAGTAAATTGATCTTTCAACTGGGTAGTAGGTACTAATACTAATCCTCTAGTTTCTTTATCTTTGCCAAGTATATATGCAGCAGCTAGTACACCGCACCTAGATTTTCCATATCCGGTTCCTGCTATTATACTTCCTACGAATCCTGCTTTAGCCCAAGCGTTAAGTGCTTTCTTTTGTTCTCTGTCTTTTACCTCATTTTTAGTTATCATCTTAGTTTCCATAAGTTCACGGTTCTATCTGTTTCTGTATCGTAATAATCTGCACTGTACACTATCAAACCTTTCTTTCGTAGCTCTGATACTCTACCTGTTACTCTATTAATATCCCAACCCAATGATTTAGCAATCATTCGATTGGTACCTGTCTTTAGGAATTGTAACTCTTTCAGCACTTGTGCCTGACGAAGAGATAGCTTGTCTGTCAAGTCTTTGTACGAATCTAATGATTTGCTATTCATAGTTTTAGTATAATTGGTTCTCTACGCACTCTTGTACGAAGTCGTAATCCTCATTAATCTCATTTAACTGTTCCTCTGTACACTCTTTACCGTATAATACGGCTGAAGATATGTAAGCATCGCAGAAATCAGGATAGTCTGCTGTGTCTATTCCATCAACTACGATGTCATCCAAGTCTTTAAGGAGTATCGGATACTTTGTTGTATCATCCGTTCCGTTTGCGGGATGATTTGGGAGATCGTCCCACCAATCCTTGCTCATTTTTCTTTAATTTAGGTTTTCTTTTCTTTTTCTTAAAACTTGCAGGCTTGCTTTTATCCTGTACTTTAACTTCAGAAATCTTTGTACTACGTTTAATGAAATCTTTCTTTTTACTGCCTCCCTTATTAAGGGTGTTATTAACCTCTTTGACATAATTCTTTAAGTTAAGTATTATTAATACTAATGCTATACCGCATAGCGATAGTAGCATTGCTGCCATTCCTGTTTCCATACTCTAAATTTTACCACTGACTGTTCCGCCAGGTTTTTTAATAATTCCTCCTAATCCGTGATTTTCACGGACACTCTTCATATACGTCCCGCAGCACTCTGCTTCAGGGGAGACTACCTTTCCATCGATAACCTCTAGCGTGATCTTGGAGAGCTCTAACTTCTCTCCACACGTTTTGCATTCAAACTTTGCCATTTTCTTTAAGTGTTTTAATTAAAAAGGGTGACGACTAACGCCTAATTCTCTTGAGGCGTATATTATATGCTTATCTGTGGTTCTACTCCACTTACCTAGTATTTTAATATGGTCAACGTGCCTGGAAGCCACCTTTGTACCATAACTGTAAATATAGTCATCGTCATACTTTAGGTTTTGTTTGTACCGATCAAATGTATCCATAATGTCTAGTGTTTAGTTAATATTTAGCTAAGAGACTCTAGTTATCATTTTGTAACTGATATATCGTAGATTATGATAAGAATAACTGCTATTGCTAGCATTGTAAGTAATGATGGTTGGTCTATCATGATACTTCTTTTAAACTAAGGATTAAGTCTTCCAGTTTTCTCAAGTTACATATGCTAAACTGACAATTGTTCCCAAACATTACATGGAAAGGATCGTCATCTTCCAAAGATGTACTAATGAATTCCACATCTAGTATGTATAAAGTATAATATATATACCCAGGATTACCCATATCTACACCTTGGTAGTTCTCTTCAAATCCTAAAACTATTAATGCTTTGGGTGTTATCTCTGTTTGAGTTATATCGTCTATTGATTCGTTTAACTTTTCAGGAAGCACCATTCTCTTTCTTTCGGTCGACAATTTATGCCATTCCCTGTAATCTTCTTCTGAGTACCACATCGGTTCTCCGGTTCTCTCATCACGCACAAATTTCTTACTTCCCTCCGCAAGTTGTTCATCGGACATCGACGCTGGATGCATCTCACCTTTAGGTAACACTTCTTTCGCTATGTGGTTAACCATATCTTGGGATATTCTTTTCTCCTCATCTGAAATCCAATTATCAGTAGGCATCTCTTTCACTGCCTTCTGTAATTCTTCACTCATCTTTTCGTACTTCAGGTTCTTGTCATTCATCTGAGCGAATAGTCCTTTCCCTTTAATTGAAGTCCGCTCATTCATTTTGTCATGTGTAGTGTCTATGTATCCTGCGGCACCCATATAACCTTTAAAACCTTTTCCTTCTACATACTCATCAACAGCGGCTTGAAATGCTCTAACGCCTTCCGCACTAGAATGAGATTTTATTTCATGCTCATCCATAGCATCTTCAAATACTTCCTTAGCTTTTAGAACACTTGAAGTTTTAGTCCTTCCCATTCTATCACGTATAAGGCTTAAGTAGTTTTCCATTATACAAGATTGCTCTTGCACTAGAAACTTCTCTATGGAATCTAACTTTTGATACGCACTTGAAGCCATGAACTCATAAAGACTCTTAATCCTTACTTCTAATTCACTCTTCTCTTCTTGTAATTTTTCAATCCAGTTACTCATCTTGTTTTACGTTTACGTTAATAAATAAATAACTAAAGCTACTACTCCTAATGCCATTCCTAAGAATGCTCCCACAATGATAG
>TARA_R110000796_G_scaffold250788_3_pt1 | contig 49358 bp, 45 predicted proteins | sample TARA_R110000796 | Tara Oceans TARA_R110000796 (sample SAMEA4397815) | marine metagenome | biome: Polar Biome; feature: [SRF] surface water layer (ENVO:00010504); material: water (ENVO:00002006), including particulate matter (ENVO:01000060) such as... | depth 5 m
AGATTCAATTTTCCTGCTAGTTCAGTAAGTGTATTAGCAGATTGTATTTCTTTAGTAGAATTAGTGCTTTAGCATCAGGTAAATTGTCAAGTTTGGCAAGTAATTTCTGTAACTTCTCCGTCCCATTCACAACTACTTATAGTCCCCCCAGTCTAATGGTGTATTGATCCACAACTCACCCATTAATACTTTTTTCAATTTATCATCCATTTGTTCATTGATATTTCTAAATGCACATTCAAGTTTATTTTTCAAATCGTTCTCAGAGTGAATTTTGAAAAAAAGTTGCTGCTTTATTTTTTTATTATTTAACTCAGAAATAAAGTAATTCCCTAAATCAATATTTGTGTTTTTTTTATTTATCAATTCATTTATCCATATAACGAGATTTTGATGTTTGAAAAAATCTTGGAGCCTTACAAACATCCATCGATTATATTTTGCTGAAATAAATACAAAATCATAATTAATTACCTCAGTTGGTGAGCTCAATTCTTGAATATCCTTTTTAACTAACTTATAGTTTGAGAATAGAGGTAAAGATTTAATAATTGCCTCTATAATATTACCGATTGTGTCTATTTCTATTTTTCTTAGTCCCATTTATTTAAATATTGTTGCTTTTTCCATCGAATAAAATGCACTAAACCCTAAGTTGTTAAAATCGCCCATATCTAAAATAGTGTAGCCATCATCAATTAAATGTTGAGCCCATTCTTTATTAAGTTTATACATTTTAAGTTGAAGTAACTCTTGATTAGTAAGTTTAGTAGTCCAATTATTGGTTTTCTGAGCAAATTCGGTTATTGCATCATCAAATTTTGTTTTCCAAATTCCCGCTACATGGGATTGATTGTAATTTTTCTGAGAAACAATTTTTATTGTTTTCTCTAAGTCTTCAAATGGATTAACCCCAAGTTCAAGAGAAATTAAACTCTTTACTTCGTTAAGTAAAAGCTCAATTTGGATATATTTTAGTTGACTATTTTCCATACCTATATTATTTAATTTGGACTACCATCAATAAATTCTCCCAGTAATATTTTGTCTTTGTTAGTTCCTTTTCCAACATTAGTAGCGAAGGAGTTTCATTTTAAATTACGCCCATTTTCATTTCCTCAATAAATGAGTACCAAAACCCATTAGTAACAGATTTTATATCGATTTTACTCAATAATCGCTCTAATACATTTGCATATCTTTTATGATGAACATGATATTCACCTAACTCTTTGTTTTCAATCAAATCATCTAGGTAAAAATCTAGAATATTTAAGCTTTTTTCAAGCAACTCTATACTTGAATTAATAAAGTAACATTCGCTTTGATTATAGTTCCATTTATGATTAACAGATTTATCATTAGTATCTATAAATAAATAATTTTTTGAGGTTTCATTCTTTGTGTAGCCCAATATTATTTCATTTTCAGAAACTTCTGGATTTATAAGTAAGTTATATCTTAAGGAAATTATTTTTTCAGGTAAAGAAACCTTTTGAATTGATACTCTTAGGTCTTCTCCGATTTTTTTTTGCTCTTCGTTTAATATGAATCTATGCATAATTATTATTTTAATAAATTTTCTAAATCCAAAAATCTTTGATTTACTGAATTCAACCTTATTGTATTATCAACACCTCCGGGATAACCATAGGAATATATAATTTCTGCTTGCTTATATTCAGTTTGTAACAATTGCTTACATTGAGATGCAAGCTCGCATGGTTCAAGTTCGCTGTATACCCTTTTTATATTAGATTTTGGGATATTATTAGTTACAAAAAAATCATCAGCTATTCTTTCGGAATGAATACCTTTAAGTGGACCTGATTCTGCTGTTGAAAATGCATTCTTAACTAAATTACCAGAATTATCTAAATATTCAAATACTGCGACATTGCCTTTATGATTAGGAAAAGCTAATGTTTTTCTAAAATTTATTGCGAATTGACTCAAATCTTCACTACCTAATACAACTTTTTTGAGTGCAGTCCCCGCCCCTTGCACTAAACTTTCTAACTTAAACTCTTTTTTAGTAATATTTTTATTTACATCTAAGGTATAAATATCAATAGAATTTATGGTTATAGGTACATTTGTTTTTCCGAAGAATTTTTCTGCATTGGCACCTACCATTTTTGCTTTATTAAGGTTACCAGCTTTTATAGCTTCAAGAACATTTTTTCTGTTTGTAGTAGTGAATGATAAAAAATCGTCAAGTGTATTTATTGTTACATTATCATTTGTAACAAAAATTAATTTATAGCCTTGATCGGTTTCAGCAAGTAGTGTAGTATTTATAGAATTGTACCCTTCAAATTCTAATATGATATTAACGCCTAAAAAATTAATATCGGATACACCTTTATTTATTTGTTCTTCTAATACGTATGTTACATCTTTTACATTATCTGAAAATGATAATTTGTTTATAGCAGTTGGTTCATAATTTGCTGTATCATCTATATCTAAACCATATTTACCTTCAACTTTTACAGTTCTTATTAAAGGTCCTTTGGGTTCAAAGGCTTCTTCGAATTCTTTATACGTTTCTGCAAATGCTCTTTTTCCATCTTGTCCAGCATCATTTAACAATGCTCTAAGACCGTTTTTAAATATTGATGGGTCAGCTTTTATTCTTTGTAATACTGAAGTTACAGTTGTAGAGCTAATATCAAATAAAAATTTAGTGCCTATTGTGGTTAAAACAGAGAGCGCACATTTGTTAGTGTTGAAATTTGTTTGTTCAATATTTTCGAAATCAATTTCTAAACCATCATTTAAACACGTTAATACTAAATCAGACCTTAAGTCAAGTTCATAAGCCGCAATTAGTGCATCTTTAAATAAATCTCCTTTATCAATTGCTTTAAGTGCAAGTAGCCAACGCTCAGAGCTATCTTTTGTTGATGTAATACTCTTATCACCAAAATAATAGTTCATAAAAGTTTGCATAATAATATTTGTAGCAATAGCCTGAGAAACTTCTTTTATTTTTTTTGCAGTATATTTTTCTATTAAAGCTTTACCAAGTTCTATAAATGCAGCTTCGCCAATTATTGTTCCTGCGGGTATAGCCAATGCAGCATATATAGGTGCGCAAACAAAAAGTGCTAAATCTTTTTCGAATTGAGAACTATCAGTATATAAGTTAAGATTCGGGTATATAGTATTTAAAATACAAGGGTTTTCGGCTATCATTTGCTTCCAAGCAGGGTCTTGTTCTAGTTCTTTTATTATTACTTGCAATTCTGGATTTTGCCTTAAGCTTTCACATGGTTTTGCAACAGCACCGCCTTGATTGAAGTAAATATCTAATGAGAGAACAACTCGTTCAATTTGTTGTTCTATTCGCTGTGAACCATAATTAGGTGCAAATACATCAGTTTCTCTGTAGGTTTTTTTGAAATTTTCGTAATTGAACGTATTGTTAACCTTGGGTAAATAAAGAGAGTATAAATTGTATTTTTTTGCAATGTAACTACCATCTTGCTGTATAATCTGTCTGTTAGAATAATTCGTAAATGGGATTATAATATTATCAAAATCTGTACTTTTAAAATTAGATTTATCATAAACTTCTTGCAAAATTTCTCTATATGTTGCTTGAAATTTAGAGGAATACTTTTGAAATGAACTTAGGGCGAGATCTTTGGTATCTGTATTTATTCCAAACTCCTTTATCAGAACATCACTTCTAAGATAATTTTCCATACTGGTTAGAGTAGACAAATTATCAGGAAATATCGTTGTAATTAATTCTTTATTATAAGCTGTAAACGCTACATAAACTGCTGTTCCATTTTTATTTACATTTTTTAAAGCTTCGTTTAACTGATATAAATAATTAATTGAAAAGTCTGTTTCATTTTGTTTATTTAATACAAATTCTAAATCTTCAAGATTACCTCCTAGAAAATAAACATACCAATTATCGACGCTTTTTCCTTTAACTATATTATCACTATTATTTTTTAGTAAATAATTTACTTGTGCTACTGCCCCTGAAACTATGTTCTTGTTTGCATCTGAGGCTAAAACAGGTTGGTTTATAGTAAAAAGAAGTATTAATAAAAATATGCTTGTTATTCTTTTAATTATATTTTTCATATTTTTCTCTCTAATTGGATCTGTTTTTGAACTTTAAGAATAATCTTCTTAACCCATAAATTGCTAGTACTAAAAAAACTCCACGACCAAGAATATAGCCTACAGTTGTTTTATTGATATAATAAAATATCATAGGAAGTACTTTGCTTTTTGCCGAAACTAATTGAATGTTTTCAATAGTGCCAAAATCATCATATTTTATAAAACCGTATACCGTAAAGGCTATCAGGATTATTGTTCCAATATAATTGGGTTTTTCTTTTTTTTCTTCTATCATCTTTAATAGTTGATACTTTTAATGAGTATGTTGTTAAAACTTTCTTTTAATCTATCTTTTAAAAATAAAATGATATCACTTTTTGATTCATTGGACTCTAACTTTTTGTTTATATCGTTATAAAAATCTATTCCTATATTTTTAGATTTTTCTATAAGCGCATTCATCTCTCCACTTTCGGTTTCTTTTGAGGCTAAAATTTTCGCAAAAAGGTGCAATCCTAATTTTTGTTCGATGAGGTTAAAATTTTCTTGTACGATGTTCACACTATCTAATTCTTCTGTATTTATTATATCATAATCCAATAAAAGAATATCTGAGAATTCTATAATATTATTATCAATTTCTTTTTTAGAATCTAAATATTCTTGGTAAATGGAGTCTTCAATATCTCGCCCTTCTCTGTATAATTCGAAAAGAGCTTCTTTTAGTAAATCGGCCAATTCTTTTTTGTAATTATCAATCTCTTTTTGAATTGATTGTAAATTATTTTGTTCTGATTTAAAATCACTTTGAGCTTTTTGGGCTGTTGCTGAATCTCCATTTGCTATTGCTTCATCATAGCGTATTTTTGCATTCTTCATTTCATTACCAGCAATAATTATTTTTTCTTTTAATTTATCTGGTATATTTTCATCTTTAATATTATTAATAAGTGCATCAATAATTTTATTTATTTTTTCTTTAGTGTCTTTGCTTATATCTAAGTTTAAAAGCTCAGCAATTGTCTGTGAAAGTTCACCAACAGCCTCCGCCGCATTACTCACCGTCTCAATAGCGTCATCAATATCTAATATGTTTTTTAATGAAGGGTCGTACATGGTAACTACGATACCCTCTGCCATTTGCTTATCGGTATTGATGAGTATATTGGTGAATTGTACGCCAACTCGAATACTATTTAAATATGGAATAGTTACATAACCTTTTCCTGTAAATCGACCGTTGCTACCACTTACTTCTACTACATTTATAGGGAAATCGCCTGCGGTAAACGTATCTCCGCTTGCTAAGGTTTGTAATGGATCGGTATTACTCAGACTAAAATTGGGAGTGATACCACACTCGTATACACTTGCTTCATTATCATCAATAAAAGTGGTAAATTGTTTAGTAATACTCCAATTGCTTTGGGTAGCAGCACATTTTTTTTGAATTTGATATTCATATATTGTACCTGCTTTTAGATTCCAAACTGATGTTGTATTGGATGTGGTCTTATTAAAAAACCACTCATTGTTATTCCCTTTTTGACGATATCGTACTGTATATTCTGGAATCTCATTTGAAAAATCATCCCAAAATATATTCGCAATAGTGCTACCTTTAACTTCGTGGTTAATATTTAAAGGTAAATCGCAAGTATTTGCGTAGCTAAAAGAGAAAATTTCGCTATAGCCTTCATTTTTAAACAATCCTATTTCTTCAGTACCTTGTTTGGCTTTTGCTTGAATTTGCCATGCATAATTTTTACCGGATAGTAATTGTGGGGCACTAGGTCCAAAAACATAGGTAGTAGAAGATGTTGTAGTTTGAAAAATAGGAGTAGAACTTAAAAAAGCAGCTTGTGGATCTATTTGTGTATCCCAAATTTCAACCAAACTCAATTCATATTCTACATTACTAATGTTGATGCTACGTGGAGTCCATTGAAAAACAATATTTTGCGGATTGGTTTCTGGAATATTGGTTTTGTTTTTTGGTGAAATTAAAAAAGGAGGCTCATTTTTAAATACAACTGTAGTTACACAACTTTTATTAGATAACCGGTTGCCTGTTGCAACATCGTAAACTTCAAAACAGAACTGATAGAGACCTTCAGGGATAGCATTGCCATAGGCATTGGGAGAAATGCCAGTGATATTTTCAAACTTAAAATATGGTGCTAGTTCTGTATTTGTTAATAGTAATGGTACTCCACCTTCTAAAAATAAGGGAGTGACTCCTGTAACAAAATCGTTGCTCTGAAAAGTTAACCCACTACCTTGAAAGTAAGCTTTTAGACGAACTTCTGTACTCTGTATATTTAAATCGTTAAGTATTATTTGTACACGTAGTGGGCTGTTAATAGTACTTGCATCGGCATAATTAGATAAGTAAATAGGTGGCGGTGGTATTACCTGAGGTATTATTTGTACTGGAAAAGTTCCTACCTGTCCCCATAGTGGAAATATTAAAATGAGTAAGCCTATAAAGATTACTTTTTTTATTTTTTTTGCAAAATGTAGTTTTTTCTCCAAATTATTTTTTATTAATACTTAACTCGTTATATTTTGCACTTCCTTCCCTTTTTTGATAATCAAATAGCTAAGCTGCTTTTATATATAAGAGTAAATCTAATTTCTGTTTATATATTTTAGTTCAAAACTCTCTGGGTTTACTATATCTAAGGATTTTTTATAATAAAAATCAATAATATCATTTTCTAAATAGGCCTCTAATTTCTTATCATCATTTGATTGATCAAATATTTTATAAGCTCCTAAAGCACTTTTTTCTTTAAATTCTTTTAAGTATCCAATAGGTTGTTTTACAGCATTAATATCTGCGAAATATTCAAATTTCTCTTCCATCCATCGGTGGCCTACTAACTTTTTTAATCGTGTTTCTTGTTCTTTTAGCGCTCGTGTATAATCTTGCACTTTTATTAAATCTTCAGAAGTGTAATTGGTTTCTTTTTTGGTATACAATGGGTGGTTGACAACTTCTAATTGAGCAGTTACAAACAGGCGTTCTAGAACGATGTCTATTTTTTGCATGTCTAATTTAATTTTTTTGATAACTGTAAAAAGTGTTTTCTCATAAGTATTTTGAAAATCTTCATATCCGTATAGTTCTTTTAAAAATACTAGAGCATTTTCTTTGTATGGTTCTTCCTTAGTTTGTTCTTTGGTTATTGCTAAAAGAAGTGATAAATCATCCTTCTTAAAATTAGGAATAATAGCAAATTGTGAGCTTCCAAACACATTGGTTAATTGCTTGTTTAATTCAGGAAGGGTACCACTATACGATACATTCCGATACCTAAAATTCCAAATATTAGTATTTGTTTTTTCTAGTTTGTGTTCAATATTCCGTTCTCTTTTTTTTAGGTTTGGTTTAAAATTATCAAAAGCATAACTATAGCCAAATATGAGCGTTAAATCACGATTTGAATTTGAAGTAGCATTGCGGAAGAGCATTAAAAAGTTAAGATTAAAATTGTGCTTTTCTAGCCATACATAATTACTGCCTAATCTAAAATTATAAACACTATTCAGCTGTTCTCCGTTGCTATATGATGAGTTATAAGAGGTGGATAGATTTGTTCGTAGTTTTTTTTCAAAAAATTGTTTTCCTACAGCTAATGTTGGCCCTAATGTTAAGCTTTTGTCTACTCCTATTATATTATAAGATGTGTTTGCAGCCAATGAAAAAGTAAGATTCTCTTGAGGATACCCTAACGTATATGCTGCATTGCCATTATAAAAGGTGCTTATTCCACTTTCGATAGTTTCTCCTTCTTGTTGATTGTTTGAATTCTGATAGACTAAATTAAGATTAGTGCTCTGTTGTTTTTGCTCTGTTTTTTTTAAAATATAGTTGACGCCTAGACTCGCATTTTGTGATATTTGACGGTAATTTAAAGTGTCTACATTATTAAAATTACCTACTTGATTGATATAATCAAACTGATCTCGAATATTGGTATATGATTGAAAATTAGAGTAAGAACTATTTATAACTAGCCTTTCTGAAGCCGTTAAATTTGCATTAATGGCACTTACAATACGCTGTTGATCTGATGTTTTTTCTTTATCTAAATTGTCTTGTTGTAATCCAGCATTTACACCTAAGCTTAGTTTGTTGTTAAAAATAGTCTGGTTAGCATTTATGGTAATATTTTCTAAATCGTTATTAAAATAATAGGCACCTAATGTTTTGTAATCAGGATCTATACGTTCATAGCCTACACCTAAACTACCATTTCCTGCCGGATAGTTGAGCGATGCGTTTAAAGCATTGTAATAGTTAGTAGTAATATTCTCTTCCAACAAAAAAGAAAGAAAGCCATTATTAGATCTTTTGTCGGTTTGGCGGATATCTTCAGTAATACCAGAAATAGCATACTCTATATGAATATTTGCTTTGTCTAAAACACGAAAGTCAGATTCAAATGAAAGTACTGTATTATCTTTTGGAGTTAAATTTAATTCAGTAGGGAGTGGTTTTTCTAAAGAGTTTTCATTGTCGGAGGCTTTAAAGAGAATAACGCCAAGCTTCATGAATTCAAAATCATAAGCGGTTTTTACTCCATAGCCTATACGTTTATAACTAGTAATGCCTCCTTGCAAATTAGAATCATATTCAGTAGCTTTTAAAAACCGGCCATACATGGCACTTATTTGAAACTTGCCTTCAGGATTTAATTCAAAACCAACCCCAGTAAATTGATGACCACTAAGTGTATATGGTGAAAATGTCATGCTAACATCTCCTATATGTGCAGTTGCCCATTTGTAAGATGGATGCAAGCTTAGTCTGTTAAAATTGAATGGACTAGGAAAACTAAATTCTTGGTTTGAGTAGGTAAATGACAAAGGAATATTATATAACCCTGAAATATTAAAATTTAAATTTCCAATTAGATAATATGTAATATCTTGTCGATTAGCAGTGCCATTATAGAAAATGCTATTTGCTGAAATTCCTCCATTATAACGAAACCATTTTTCTTTATCAAGTTGATCGAAATTAATACTTTGAGAAAAGCAATATGTGTTAAACATAAAAAAAAACAATAGAAATTTCACGAATAGAAATATAGTTAAGCATTTAAACATAACTTAAATACATAAATTATATATACTTTTTCGATGTGTTACATGAAAAATATTTTTCTAAAATCAACCTGAATTAATGATAATTGCAGTGTTTATATGACAATATACTACATTTGTAGCATGGCAAGTTTTCCAAAAAAATTAACAATTAAGTTAGAAGAAAGAACAAAGCAAAACTCTTTGCGGGAGTTACCTTTTTCAAATAATTTAATAGATTTTTTTTCTAATGATTATATTGGTTTTGCTCAAAGCATTGATATTTTTCAAGAGGCATCAAGAATACTTAAAGAAAAGAATATTATCCAAAACGGAGCAACAGGCTCTCGTTTAATTTCTGGAAATCACAGTTTATATATCGAATTAGAAGAATATATATCAGAATTTCATAATACAGAAGCAGCTTTGGTTTTTAATTCTGGTTACGATGCTAATGTGGGTTTTTTTAGCGCACTACCACAACGTTCAGATATTATTTTTTATGATGAGTTTATACATGCAAGCATTCGTGATGGAATAGCAATGAGTAATGCTAAAGGGTACAAATTCAAACATAATAATTTAGATGATTTAAAAGCAGTTATCAATCGCGTTTTAACTTCTTTAGATTTTTCGAATGATATTTTGGTTAATGAGTACAATCGAAGCGAAATTTATGTGGTAACAGAATCTGTCTTCTCTATGGATGGAGATTCTCCTGACTTAAAAGCATTTGCAGATTTTTGCTCAAATAAAAACTACCATTTTGTAGTTGATGAAGCTCATGCAATTGGAGTTTTTGGGAATAAAGGTCAAGGTCTAGTATTTGATTTGGAATTGCAAAATCAAGTTTTTGCTCAAATTGTGACTTTTGGTAAAGCTATGGGCTGTCATGGAGCAGCAATTTTAGGAAGCCAGAAATTGAAAGATTTTTTAATAAACTTTGCACGTAGTTTTATATTCACAACAGGTTTGCCTCCACATGCAATTGCAACAATTTTAGCCGCATATATAAAACTTTCTAATAAAAATGAAGCTGTAAATTCAATAACTTCTAGGTCTGATTTATTTAAAAACATAACATATTTTAAATCTCAATTAGAGAGTTTTGGTCTAACTTCTTTATTTATTGATAGTAATTCTGCTATTCATTGTTGTTTGATTTCTGGAAATGAAAATGTAAAAGCAATTGCATCAGAAATTCAAAAACAAGGTTTTGCTATAAAAGCAATTGTAGCTCCAACAGTGCCAAAAGGTCAAGAAAGGTTACGGTTTTGCTTACATAATTATAATAAAAAAGAAGATATAAAAAATGTATTATCTATTTTAAAAAAGATAATTACTAACTAAAATGAGTAGTAAACTAGTAACGATTGCTACTTTCGAGTATGTAGCAGATTTGCAAATTTTAAGAGCTAAATTGGCTTCTGAAGGAATTCCTGTTTTTTTAAAAGATGAAAATACGCTAAATTCAGACCCAATGATTAGCTATGCGATTGGTGGAGCAAAATTGCAAGTTTTTACAGAAGATGTAGAAAAAGCACTTTTAATTTATGATACTATTCGAGATTATGCCATTGGTGATAATGGATTACCAATTACTTGTCCAAATTGTAAGGCTCAAAAATCGGAAAGCTACTATGATCGAAAAAATATTTTTTATAAACTATTTCCTTTTTTTGAAAAAAGAAAATACAAATGTTTAAATTGTAGTATGATTACAAAGCCTTAAGGTTAGGACTAAACGTTACTCTTTATATATCGTTAAAAATAAGTTTTTGTTAATCATAGCAGAATTAAAAAACATAGAATACACATGAAACAAATTTTTGTTACAGGAATATCTACTGAGGTTGGTAAAACAATAGCATCTGCTATTATAGTAGAAGCATTACAAGCAGATTATTGGAAACCCATACAAGCTGGCGACTTAGATAGTTCTGATAGCCATAAAATTACAAGTCTAATTTCTAATTCAAAAACAGTTATTCATAAAAATAGTTATGCTTTAACTACACCTGCAAGTCCGCATACAGCTGCGAAAATAGATAAGGTTGTAATAGATAGAGAGAAAATTGTAGAACCAGAAACTGCAAATCATTTAGTAATTGAAGGAGCAGGAGGATTATTAGTGCCTTTAAATGATGAAGATACAATCTTAGATATTATTATGCCAAATTACAAGGTTATTGTTGTGTCTAGACATTATTTAGGAAGCATTAACCATACGTTATTAACCGTTGGCTGGTTGCAACATAAAGGCTATGATGTTTCAATTTTGTTTAGCGGCAATGAAGCGAAGTCAACAGAAGATATTATTTTAAAGAAAACAGGGATTACTGCCATTGGTAGAATCAATGAAGAATCTGCTTTTGATAAAACTACAATTAAAAAATATGCAGATTTATTTAAACCAGCATTAGAATTACTTTAAGCGTTGGTATATTATAGCATTACCAATCGTTTTTAATAGCTTATAATGATGCTCAAGATAGTTGTTTGCATACTTGTTTTCATCAACTAATTTTCGATCTAGTAATTCTTTGCCTTTTCTTTTAACAATAATTTGAGGTCGTTTTTCTTCTAAAATAAATCGAATTTCTTCTAACACCGTTATTCTTGGATTTTTATAAAATGGAAATAATTCTGATCTATAAATATTACTTGGGTGTGTTGCCGATTTTGTTGGAGGATTTGTTTCTAAAAACCAATAACCTATATGATATTCTGTAAATAGAATCGAAGTGGTATCAATATTGTTTTTTTCAAGGTATAAGGGAATTTCAATACCTTCTCCGTTAAAATAAGAACCTTTTTCAATTTTATTTTTTATGATTGCGATATATTCCAAATAACTCTCCATAGGAATTAGAAGTAATAAAAACGCTAAAATTGGTTTATAGGTAAGTCTTTTTAAAAATGAAATATTACTTATAAAAATACTAACTAGTATTAAAAGAACAGGATATAATTGAATAAGATAATGCCCATTTAATCGCCCTCCTTTTATAAAAGATACAACAATACCAATGGTAATAATAAGTAATAATTGAATCGTTTGATTTTTAAAATCAATAAGATTCTTTTTTTTGGCAAAAACAAAAAACACCGTTAGCAGCATAATCAACGGAGCAAAACTTAAAAAAGAAGAACGCCGTGATTCAATATAGGTTAAAGGAGCTTTAATTACAGAATTCCACCATAAATCTACGTTGCCATTGTAGTAGTAGGGGAATATAGTTAATGCGATAATAAGCAAGATACCTGAACCAAAAGCAATCGTATTAATGATTCCTTTTGTATATTCTTTTCTGCGGGTGTAATTGTAAATAAAGTAAAATCCAGCCCATGTTATTGGATAGGCCATATTGAGTTTAACCATTGAAGTTAATCCCATCAAAATTCCAGCAATTAAAATAAGATACCATTTTTCGTATTTTAATAGAAAGTAAATCGCAGGTATAAAAAATACCATAGAAATATGTTCAGACATTACTCCTTGCATGCTTCCAAATAGGCTTTCAAAAAAAACACAAAAAATAGCACACCAAAATGCGATTTTCTTTGTGCTGACTAATAGTGTAATTTTGTAACTATAAAAAGAGGTAATAGCTATAATTAAAGCTCCGAAAAACCTAATGGCGATTAAACTTTTTCCAAAAGCATAAATCACACCTGCAAAAAACAAAAAGTTTATAGGAGGTTTTAAATCCCAAAGTTCCACATAAGGTAAATGCCCATTAACCCATGATTGTCCCATGATAATAAAGGTGCTTTCATCTTTATCAATATAATCTCTAAAGAAAAATGGCAAACGAATAAAAAGTGAAACCAGAAAAATGATACCAAAAACCGTTCTACTTTTAAGACTATTATAGTTTGGAGTGAGGTTATTTAAGAGCTTTCTAAGCATTAAATGGTTGTGTTTATTGACTATTAATTAGCATCTTTGCAATATAAATAAAAAGACGGATTCTAAAATTTATTACTATTGAAAAATCTTTCAGAAAGGGATAAAAAGCATATTTGGCACCCTTTAACACAGCATAAATTACATCCAGAAATGTTAGCTATTACAAAAGCCAAGGGATGTTTGTTATTTGATGAAGAGGGCAAAGAATATATAGACGGAATCTCTTCATGGTACACAGCAGTTTATGGGCATTGTAATGATTTCATTATAGAAAAAGTGTATGCGCAAATGCAACAATTAGATCAGGTTGTTTTTAGTGGATTCACGCATGAACCTGCTGTAAAACTATCCGAAGAATTAATAAAAATATTACCAGATAATCAACAGAAATTATTTTTCTCAGATAATGGGTCTACATCTACTGAGATTGGAATTAAAATGGCATTACAATATCATTTTAATCAAGGAGTTAAACGCAATGTTTTATTAGCATTTGAGAATGCTTTTCATGGCGATACTTTTGGAGCAATGTCTGTTTCGGGTCTTTCGGTTTATAATGGTCCGTTTGAAGATTTTTTTATTGCTGTAGAGCGAGTTGAGACTCCAACTACAGAAAACATTTCTTCTATTTTAGAAAAATTAGAAAAACGCTTACAAAAAAATGATGTTGCTGGGTTTATTTATGAACCTTTGATTCAAGGCGCAGCAGCTATGCAAATGCATGATGCTGAAGGATTAGAAAAAATATTAAAATTAGTAAAAAGCTATGGTGTTATAACTGTTGCAGATGAGGTAATGACAGGGTTTGGAAAAACAGGCAAGTATTTTGCTTCTGATTACCTTTCTGTAAAACCAGATGTGATGTGCATGTCTAAAGCATTAACGGCAGGCTTAGTGCCTATGGCAGTTACAAGTTGTACGCAAAAAGTATATGATGCTTTTTATAGTACTGAAATTTCTAAAGGTTTATTTCATGGCCATACTTATACAGCAAATCCTTTGGCTTGTACTGCAGCTTTGGCTGGAATTGAATTATTACAATCTAAAGAGATTCAGCAAAATATTCAGCGAATCATTATAGCACATCAAAAATTTGATTCAGAAATAAAAAACCATCCTAAAGTTGGGAGTACTAGACAAACAGGTACAATTTATGCTTTAGATCTAAATGTTAAGATGGAGCGTTATGGAAATTTACGCGATAAATTAATGCAGCATTTTATGAAGAACGGCGTATTTTTACGTCCGCTAGGGAATACGATTTATATCTCAACACCTTATGTAATCACTGATGAGCAATTGCAGAAAATTTATGACACAATAAAATCTGCTTTAGCTATAATTTAGAACGAATTAAATTGACAGAACAAATCTCCATAACTGCTATTGCTTCAATATCTCCTTTAGGAATCTCTCAAAAAGAAATTTGGAAAGCCTATCAGCAGGACACGACTTTGCTAAAAGAAAGAAATTTTGAGGACGAAAACGTTTGGGTCGGCGAACTTACCGAAGAAGGAAAAAGAAAAATTACAGAAATACAATTATCGGACTCAAAATATAAAAACTTAGACGAGAGTGTTCTTTATGCATTATTTGCTTCACGAAATGCTGTTGAGCTTGCAGGATGGAATTCGTCTGATAATTTTGGAATAAATATAGGTTCTTCACGAGGTGCTACTTCCTTATTTGAAAAATACTATGCAGAATTTTTAAAAGATGGGAAATCATCAACCTTAGCATCTCCCACAACTACTTTAGGAAATATTTCTTCTTGGATTGCTCACGATTTGCAAACACAAGGGCCTGAAATATCACATTCAATAACTTGCTCTACAGCGTTACATTCTTTATTAAACGGAGTAGCTTGGTTAAGAAGTGGTATGGCGGATAAATTTTTGGTTGGTGGTAGTGAAGCTCCTTTAACGCCCTTTACTATAGCACAAATAAAAGCTTTAAAAATATATGCAAGAGAGAATATCGATTTTCCTTGCCGTGCCTTTGATATGAGTAAAACTCAAAATTCGATGGTTTTGGGAGAAGGCGCTTCCATTGCTTGTTTAGAAAAAGGAAATTCAAAAAATGCTTTGGCAGTAATTAAAGGATTGGGTTATGCCACAGAAATTTTAGAACATAATATTTCTATCTCTACAGATGCAGTATGTTTTCAGCGTTCTATGAAAAAGGCTTTAGGAGATACAAATCCTGATGATGTAGATGTTATTGTGATGCACGCACCGGGAACTATTAAAGGAGATGTATCAGAAGTAAATGCAATAGAAAAAATATTTTATAACAAAATTCCTTTTTGTACTACCAATAAGTGGAAGATAGGTCATACTTTCGGAGCATCAGGAATGTTGAGTTTAGAACTTGCTATTTTAATGTTGCAACATCAACAAGTAATTAAAGTTCCTTTTGTAACCTATGATGCGGCACCAAAAAAAATAGCAAAAGTATTAGTAAATGCAGTTGGTTTTGGAGGGAATGCAGTGAGTATTTTAATAGCTCATCCTAAACTATAATTTGCGTAATAAATAATTCTTTTTGCAATCGAGATTTTCTTTATTGGGATTTGAATTCCAAATAGGTTATTTTTGTTTTTTGATTTATTTGAGCATATGAGCGAGACAAAACACAATTGGACAAAACAAGAAATTCTGGATATCTATAACAAACCAATGATGGAGTTGTTATACGATGCAGCAACGATACATAGAAAAAATCATGATCCTAATACGGTTCAGGTTTCAACACTCCTTTCGATAAAGACAGGGGGTTGCCCAGAAGATTGTGGGTATTGTCCACAAGCAGCACGTTATCACACAGGTGTTGAAGGTAATGATTTGATGACGGTTCCTCATGTAAAAGCGCAAGCTTTAAGAGCAAAGGCCTCTGGTAGTTCTAGAGTATGTATGGGTGCTGCATGGCGAAATGTAAAAGACGGTCCAGAATTCGATCAGGTATTAGAAATGGTGCGTACTATTAATAAGCTTGATATGGAGGTTTGTTGTACACTAGGTATGATTACTGAAAATCAGGCAAAACGTTTGGCAGAAGCAGGTTTATATGCCTACAACCATAATTTAGATACTTCAGAAGATTACTATAAAGATGTAATTTCTACAAGAGCATTTGAAGATCGTTTAGATACCATTAGTAATGTTCGTAAAACCAATGTTACGGTATGTAGTGGTGGTATTATAGGCATGGGAGAAGAATTAGAAGATAGAGCCGGAATGTTAGTTGCACTTTCTTCATTGAATCCGCAGCCAGAATCCGTACCAATTAATGCACTAGTTGCTGTTGAAGGTACGCCAATGGAAGATATTGAGCCGATTGCAATTTGGGATATGATTAGAATGGTAGCAACAACTAGAATTGTAATGCCTGAAACCCAAGTGCGATTATCGGCAGGGAGAACCGAAATGAGTAGAGAAGGACAAGCCATGTGTTTCTTTGCAGGTGCGAATTCTATTTTTGCGGGTGATAAATTATTGACCACTCCAAATCCAGATGTTAATGATGATATGGAAATGTTTAAACTTTTAGGCTTGAATCCTCAAAAACCATTTACAAAGGTTTCACAGCCTAAAACAGTAGAAGCTCAAGATTCAGCGTTTCAGACCTTAGGGGAAAAGCCAAAATGGTCTAGACCAGGGCATACTATTGAGCGTAATGAAGCTGCAAAAAGTAAAGCAAATCTAACTTAAAAACTAGTCTGCATTTTTTTTGTAACACCGTTATTTGTCTTTTTTGAATAGAAAAAGTAACTATTTTTAAAATTTTATGATATTCTAATTCAGAAGATTTTTAAATTTAATGTTATTTTAAAAATTAATTGTCATTGAATTTACAAGATATTCCAAGGGTAACTCATATTACTAAGGACGATTTTATCAATCATTATTTCAAACCTCAAAAACCTGTTGTAATTGAAAGGTTTATTGAAGACTGGCCAGCATTTACAAAATGGAACCTGAGTTATATAAAATCTGTTGCAGGCGATAAAATTGTGCCTTTATATGATGACAGACCAGTAAGTCATAAAGATGGATTTAATGAGCCACATGCTAAAATGCAGATGGCTGAGTATATTAATTTGCTAAAAAGCGGACCTACTAAATTTCGTATATTTTTATGGAATGTTTTAAAAGAAGTTCCACAATTGCAAAATGATTTTAAATATCCCGATTTTGGTCTAAAGCTTCTTAAAGGGGTACCAATGCTATTTTTTGGTGGTGCAGATTCATATACTTTTATGCATTATGATATAGATTTAGCAAATATTTTTCATTTTCATTTTGAAGGAAGAAAAGAAATTATTCTTTTTGATCAAACTCAAAATAAACATCTATACAAAGTTCCTCATTCGCTTATTACTCATGAAAGTATAGATTTTTCTAATCCAGATTTTAATAATTGGCCAGCACTTAAAAATGCTTCAGGCTATAAAACCTATCTAGAACACGGAGAAGTATTGTATATGCCTGAAGGATATTGGCATTATATGAAGTATATTACTCCTGGTTTTTCCATGAGTTTAAGGGCTATAGCACGTAATCCTAAAAATTTAAGTAGGGCGGCATATAATATTTTCGTGATGAGGTATTATGATAATTTAATGCGCAAAATCTTTGGTCAAAAATGGATTGATGAAAAAAATCAAAGGGCTATAAATACAACAAATAGCTATATTAATACTTTATGAATTTATTTTTCTGCGAGATTTTTTGAAGTATTTATTTTATCAAAGAAGTTATTTTTTCATACACTAGATGACTTTCCCAGCCGCGATATAAAAGATAGTCAGCTACTTTTTTTCTTTTTTTTTGAATATTTTTTTCATGAACAGCGGCAATTCTCTTTTTAGTAAGCACATCTAGCGCTTCTAAATAATCATTTTCATTAATTTCTTTAAGTGCAGTAGTTATATTATAAACGGAGATATCCCGTTGTTTTAGTTCATTTTCAATACGCTTTTTACCCCATTTTTTAATATTGAATTTACCACGAGCATAGCTCTTTGCAAATCGCTCTTCATTTAAATAATTTTCATTTACTAGATGAACTACAATTTGATCTATAGCAATAGAGATCATTCCCATTTCATGTAATTTATGTATAACTTCTTTATGGCAACGATCTTGATAAGCGCAATAACCTTCTATTTTTTTTGTGGCTTCTTCAAGGGTATAAGAAGGTTGATAGTTGTTCATTTAAAAATTAAAAATTATTACTTTTGTTACTCCTTTATTACTATTGACTTAGCAACAAAATCGTGTATTGCTTTTCTTTTTTCATTTGATGTTACAGTCAAAAGCGATATCCAACCCAGTAATAATTTTACAGCAAATCGTAATACAGCTAAAGGAAAGGAAATATTTTTAGAAGGCTCATCTTCGTTTTTCACTAAAATATTACTATAAGAATGGCCAATTGTCCCGCCATAAATACTTGTTAACAATGGGTCGTACAATAAAAAAACTAGTATAAATGCTGTAATTCTAAATGACTGAGGAACATTCTCAAATAAGGCAAATAATTCAGAGAATCCATACATCATTGCTATTAAAATAATACTATCAATAACAGCAGCTTTCACTCTGTCTGGTAATAAGGCATATGGAATAGACATAGGTTGGTTTTAAATACTAATATACTAAAACAAGACAACCTTTAAACAAAAAAAGCGACTCCATTTCTGAAGTCGCTTAGTATTAGTAAATTGTTTTTCCGTCTTTATTCTTAAAACGGTATTCTAGATACGTATACGCATCTCTAGGCTGTATTTTAATCCATTTTTTATGTTCTAAAAACCATTTAGAACGTAATGATGGAAAACCTTTTGTAATGTATGCCGCAATAAATGGGTGAATATTTAATGTAATCCCATTATTCTTTGCTGGTCCATTGAGTAATTTTTCAAGGTCGGCATTTATTTTGTCAATTAAAACAATCGGAGCTTCTACTTCTTGACCTTTACGGTTAGGATCTTCTTCGGTAGTTTTAATATTCATTTCGGGTCTTACCCTTTGTCTTGTAATTTGTATAAGGCCAAATTTACTAGGAGGCAAAATTTTATGTTTTGCGCGATCATCTTTCATTTCATCTCTTAGATGATCAAATAGCTTTCTCCTATTTTCTCCTTTGGTCATGTCAATAAAATCGACAACAATAATTCCGCCCATATCGCGAAGGCGTAATTGTCTTGCAATTTCTGAAGCTGCTAAAAGGTTTACCTCTAGAGCAGTATCTTCTTGGTTTTTTGCTTTATTAGATCGGTTGCCACTGTTTACATCTACTACATGTAGTGCTTCAGTATGTTCTATGATAAGATAAGCACCTTTGCTCATTGCTGCGGTGCGACCAAATGAAGTTTTAATCTGACGTTCTATTCCGAATTTTTCGAAAATAGGAACGGTATTGTCACTATACAATTTAACAATAGCTTCTTTTTCTGGAGCAATTTCTGCTACGTAATCTTTTACTTGTTCATAAAGCTGCTCGTCATCAACATGAATTCCTGTGAAAGAATCATTAAAAACATCTCTTAAGATAGAGGATGCTCTATTAAGTTCAACTAGAACTTTTGATGGGTGGGGAGCTTTATACAATTTTTTACACATTACCGACCATTTTGCCAGTAAGTTTTGTAGATCTTTGTCGAGTTCTGCGACTTTTTTGCCTTCTGCAACTGTTCTTATAATAACGCCAAATCCTTTAGGTTTTATACTTTTTACAAGTCTTTTTAACCTATCTTTTTCTTGATTACTTTCTATTTTTTGAGAAACAGAAATTCGATCAGAAAATGGAACCATAACTAAGTAACGTCCTGCAATGGATAGTTCTGAGCTAATTCGTGGTCCTTTAGTGGATATTGGTTCTTTAACAATTTGCACTAATAAAGATTGGTTTGCTTTTATTATATCAGTAATAATACCATCTTTATTTATATCTTCTTCGAATGAAAAGTCTTTTAGCGAATAATCTTTTAATTTTCCGCTGCTAACTTGTTTTATAAATTTCAACATGGTAGCAAGCTGTGGACCTAAATCGTGGTAATGCAGGAATGCATCTTTTTCATAACCCACGTTAACAAATGCTGCATTTAATCCAGTAACAGGTTTTCTAACTTTGGCAATAAAAATATCACCAACAGAAAAATTATTACTGTCTTCTACTTTTTGAAGCTCTGTTAATTTTCCATCTTTTAATAAGGCAAAATCGACGGTATCGGAACTAGATCTTACGATTAATTCTCTATTCACCTGAATCAATTTTTATCTATTTGTAGTATCAAAGCACTAAAAATTAGTGTATTTAACAAATAAATGATTAAACAATTTTCGGAACAGGTTATTTAAAACCTGCTGAAATTCACTTATGAATTTCTATGTCAATGAACGTATTAAAAAATGAAAAAGTAGTTGAGACAACTACTTTTTCTTGTGACGGTTAGCTCTCCGACGCTTCTTGCGTTTGTGCGTAGCTACCTTATGTCTTTTTCTCTTCTTACCACTTGGCATAAAACTATACTTTTAAGATTAATATTTTTACTTTACTTCTACGTTGCTTTTAACACTTTCAACAAAAACCTTAGCTGGTTTAAAAGAAGGAATGTTATGAGCTGGTATTTTAATTGTAGTGTTTTTTGAAATGTTTCTACCAGTTTTTTCAGCTCTAGTTTTGATGATAAAACTACCAAAACCTCTTAAATATACATTGTCTCCATTTTCCAATGAATATTTAACTTCTTCCATAAAAGACTCTACAGTTGCCTGTACATCTCCTTTTTCGATACCCAGTTTCTCTGAGATTCTCGTTACAATATCCGCTTTCGTCATTTTTTGTAATAGATTTATCTATGTTTTTTTCGGGTTGCAAATATATAAATTAAAATTCAATCTTCACTCTAAAGAACTTAATTTTAAGTATATAAACCATTACTTTTACTGCTTAGTATTTTTTAAATGATTTTTTCTAAAAAAATTCTTGCTTGGTACGCCGAAAATAAAAGGGATCTTCCTTGGAGAAACACCGTAAATCCTTACAATATTTGGCTTTCAGAAATTATGTTGCAGCAAACTAGAGTTGCACAAGGAACTCCTTATTATTTAAAGTTTATAAAAATTTTTCCGTCTGTAAATGATTTGGCAAATGCGAGTGAAGAAAAAATTTTAAAACTTTGGCAAGGGTTAGGGTATTATTCTAGAGCTAGAAATTTGCATGCTACGGCTAAACTAGTTTCTGAGAAATATAATGGTAATTTTCCAAATAGCTACAATGAACTGCTACAGTTAAAAGGAGTAGGAGATTATACTGCCAGTGCAATAGCATCAATAAGTTTTGATATTCCAGAACCTGTTGTTGATGGTAATGTATATCGTGTTCTATCAAGATATTTTGGCGTGACGCTACCTATTAATAGTAGCGATGGCATCAAATATTTTAAAGAACTTGCTCGAAAAGTCATGGACACGGATCATATTCGAGATTATAACCAAGGGATTATGGAGTTTGGAGCCATACAATGTACTCCAAAAAACCCGAGTTGTAATGATTGTCCTTTAAATAGTAGTTGTGTTGCTTTAAAAGAAAAAAAAGTTGGGGAGCTTCCTGTAAAGTTAAAAAAGCTAAAAATTAAAAATAGGTATTTTAATTATCTAGTAATAATTGATGAACATAATAGGACAGTATTGCAACAACGAATTGGTAAAGGCATTTGGCAGCATCTTTATGAATTTCCATTAATCGAATTAGATCAAGATATACCTTTAGATAAATCAGAAATAGATAAACGGTTAAAAAAACTATTAATTTTTGATGAGGAGTATGAAGTTTATCCTTTAAATGAAAATAAAATTATTCATAAACTCTCACATCAACATTTATATACTACCTTTTGGGTTTTAAATGTTGTAGGTAATATTCCTGATGGGATTAAAGTTTCTGAAATAGGTAAATATCCTGTTCCAGTTTTGATTGCAGATTTTATAAAAACGTTTAAATTTTAGTATTTTTGACAAAATATTTTTTAATATGAGCGGTACATTAAATAAGGTAATGCTAATAGGGCATTTAGGGGATGAGGTGAAGATTCACTATTTTGAAGGAGGTAATTGTATTGCACGTTTTCCCTTGGCTACAAATGAAACCTATACAAATAGACAAACGGGTGAAAAAGTAACGAATACAGATTGGCATAATATTGTTATTAGAAATAAAGCAGCAGAAATTTGCGAAAAGTATTTGAGTAAAGGCGATAAAGTATATGTAGAAGGCCGATTAAAAAATAGACAATGGCAAGGTGAAGATGGACAACCTAGATATACAACTGAAGTGCATGTTCAAGATTTTACTTTTTTGACTACAAAAAAAGAGAGTATGAGTAACGCTCAAAGCATTTCATCAAACGAGAATAGTCAAAAACCAGTAAACTCATCTAATTCAAATAATGAAACCAGTACTTTCAATGAAGAAGAGCAAGAAGATGATTTACCATTTTAATATAAAACTTAAATTTTAATCTTTGGACCCAGACCCCTTTAGGCAATTAGTAGACGTTGTTGTTTTTGATAGTGCTTTGGTACTTAAATTTTTTACGCTCATAATTTTACTTATTTGTTCTGCTTTAATTTCTGGAGCAGAAGTGGCTTTTTTTGGATTATCGGCTACTGAGGTTCATGAAATTGATGAAGAAAAAACAGCAAAAGGCAGTATTGTTGTAAAGCTCTTAGAAAAACCAAAAAAACTTTTAGCGACAATTTTAATAGCTAATAATGCTATAAATATTGCAATAGTACTATTATTTAGTGCAATTGGCGATGTTCTTTTCTCTGAAATAACGTACAAAATATTTGGTTTAATTTCTGTTCGGTTTTTAGTAGAAGTAGTTGTAGTTACTTTTTTAATCTTAATGTTTGGAGAAATTCTGCCAAAAGTATACGCTAATCGAAATCAGAAAAGTTTTTCTCATACAATGGCATACCCGCTAAAAGTATTAGATTTTATTTTCACCCCTTTAAGTTCTCCAATGCGTTCTGCGACCCTTTATTTATATAAAAAACTGGGAAAACAAAAATCTAGTTTAAGTGTAGACCATCTTTCGCAAGCATTAGAACTAACCTCAGAAGGGGATACCACAAAAGAAGAGCAGAAAATTTTAGAAGGAATTGTATCATTTGGAAATACAGATACAAAACAAGTAATGCGACCTCGAATAGATATTTTTGCGCTTAATTCTGACATGAAATTTTTAGAAGTTCTTGAAGAAATAAAAAAGAGAGGCTACTCAAGAGTTCCTGTTTTTACCGAAAATATGGATAATGTTAAAGGGGTGTTGTATGTAAAAGATTTGCTCCCTTATATAGAACGCAAGACTTTTAATTGGATGAGTCTAATTCGCGAGCCATATTTTGTTCCAGAAAATAAGAAGCTTGACGATTTATTACTTGAATTCCAAGATAAAAAAAATCATCTTGCAGTAGTGGTAGATGAATTTGGTGGAACTTCAGGAATTGTAACTTTAGAAGATATTATCGAAGAAATAGTTGGTGATATTAGTGATGAGTTTGATGATGAAGATCTAATTTTTTCTAAGTTAGATGATAATAATTATCTTTTTGATGGAAAAACAACATTAAGAGATTTTTATAGAGTTGTAAAAATTGATGATGAAGACGATTTTGAAGAACGAAAAGGAGAATCAGAAACTATTGCTGGCTTTGTTTTAGAAATTGCTGGAAGTTTCCCGAAACGAGGAGAGCAAATAGTATTTAAAGAGTATAAGTTTGTAGTTGAAAGCCTAGATAAAAAAAGATTGAAACAAATAAAAATTACACTTCCAAATGAGCAATAAACTTTACTGTTTATTATTTTGCGTAGCACTTTTAGGTTGTAAAGAGGAAAATACAATTCCTAAACCTAAAGCAATGTTGCGTTTAGAATATCCAAACCCTAAAGAAGCTCAATTTGAGACCGACGATTTTAGTTTTTTTTATAATGAAGAAGCAAAACCTTTTGTCAAAAATAAAAATGCAATTGTTTTAGAATATCCGGCTATGAAAGGCGCAATTTTTATTTCGTATAAGAAAGTAGATGGGAATTTACAAAAGCTAATTACAGATGCTCAAAAGCTCTCTTTTGAGCATATGAAAAAAGCAGATAATATTGAGCCAAGAACTTTTATCAATGAAGATGATAAAGTGTACGGAACTTATTTTCAAATTATAGGTGATGCAGCTTCTCAATCACAATTTTATCTTACTGATAGTATTCATAATTTTATAACAGGTTCCATATATTTTTACGCAAAACCTAATTATGATTCTATTTTACCTGCTGCCAATTATTTACAACAAGATATGCGAGGAATAATGGAAACCCTGCATTGGAAAGATAAATAATTGAAATTTTTACTTTAAAAGCTCTTCAGCATTTTTTATACTCGTATTCATTTGATCTCGAAGCTCTTTTATTTTTGCTTCTTCTTCATCTAAAAATTTTTGTTTTTCTTCTGATAAAGTTTTGCCTTTCATGATTTCTTCAGAATCAAAACGGTCACCAAAACTCATCATCCAATCCATCATAGCCTTGTTGCTATTTCTTAAGTCTTCTCTAGCTTGCATCAGAGATTCTGGAGTATCAGTTTCTTTAATTTTATCTTCAATTTGACCAATTAGTTTACCAATAGTTCCCATTTTAGGCATAACTTCATCATGTATAGCCATAACCTCTTCCATTTGAGACTTTTCATTGGCAGTTACTTTGTTTTCATCTTTACAAGAGAAAGAGAAAGTCATTAAAAGTGAAGCAAGAATTATAATTTGTTTTTTCATAATATGGATGTATGTAGGTTGTAAAGATAATATTTCTTTTAGTGAGATGCTACATAACAAAAACATCCAAAACCTAAATAATTTGGTTTTGGATGTTTTATATATAAATAAGTTGTTGCTAATTATTCAAAATCTGCTTCACTAACTCCTTTATTTATTGTAGCTGAAATTAACTTGCTTTCAATTTTTTGTGGACCTACTGAACCTAATTTTAAACTTGGAAATTTAATACCATCAATTTCTTGATAATCTTTTAGCAATGCTTCTTGTGTTTGTGTTTGCCCATTCATATTTGTTACTGATACTTCTTTTATTTTTAGTCCAGTTTCAACATCATAATAATATGAGGCTGAAACAACTTCTCCAGGGACATCAATTTTATATGCTTTTACACCATCTACATCTTCAATGCCTGCTAGTTTTGCAATGCCACTTTTCAAAAATGTTTGCTCAGGGAAAATTCCTAAAGCATTTTTCATATCATTTACCATGCTAGGTGGTAAAGGCATTTTATTAGCGCCTTGTTTCATGAATAATTCGTCACCTTTAGCAATAACTCCTTGTATTTCAGCATCATTCATAAACATGGTCATGGCGTATTTATCTGCAGTTCTTTTTTCTTCAGTTTTGATTTTTGCACCCATAGCAGATCCTTCATAAACTAAAATTAAAGAGGTTATTTCATTTACTTTATCTTTCCCTCCGATAGCTTTAAAATAATTATCTACAACAGTTTGAGCAGAAATACCGTCAGGAATTGCAGAATCGTAATTAGGTTTTTCGGTAGCATTTACCATTTTATCATAGTACTTTACTGGAACTGCTTTACCTTTGAAAGTTACTTTTTCAAGATTTCCGAGAACATCACTTCCTTTTCCAGCAACTACAATTCTTGCATTATCTGCGCTAAAATATTTTTGAGCAGCTTTTTGTACATCATCAATAGAAACAGCATTAATTCGCTCTAAATAAGTTTTGTAATAATCTTTAGGTAAGTTTTCTGTTTCTATATTTAAAGCGTAACCAGCAATAGTCTCAGGGCGTTCTAAAGCCATAATAAAACGACCGATATACTTTGCCTTAGTATTTTTTAAATCATCAGCTGAAACTGGTTCCGTTCTAATTTTGTCTATCTCTTTTAATATTTCAACAACAGAACTATCAGTAACTGCATTTCTTACTTGGGCAGTAGCTCTAAATCTAGATGGAGCATATTTATCATTTCCTATACTTGAATAAGCGCCATAAGTATACCCTTTATCTTCTCTAAGATTTAAGAACAAACGGCCTTCTCCACCGCCACCTAATATTTGATTGGTGATTAAAGCAGGAAAATAATCTGCATCGCTCATTTTTAAATCGACTAAACTTTCCACAGCAATTTCAGATTGAACTGCATTTGGAACATCGATAAAATTTATTTGAGTGTACTGAACATCTGATGGTTTAGAAAATTGAAAAGAAGGAGGCGTTGCTTTAGTCCATGAAATAAAATTTTTCTTTACTAACTTTTCTACTTCTTTTAAGTTTACATCACCAATCACAATCAAATAAGCATTTGCAGGAACAAAATAGTTTGAATAGAATTTTTGAACATCAGCTAAGCTAATATTGTTAATTGTTTCTGGTGTTGTAAATTCGCCATAAGGATGGTCTTTGCCATAAGCTAAAGCAGATTGCGCTCTATTGGCAATAGAGGCAACGTCTTTTTCTTGAGACTTTAAACCTGTTAGAATTTTTTCTTTTTCCTTATCAAATTCTTCTTGAGTAAAATTTGGATTAATAGCGGCATCTGCCATTAACTCTAAAATTCTTGGAAAATATTTTGATAGTGAACTCGCAAAAGCGCTTTGTGAACCAAAGCTAATTCTTGCTCCTAAAAAATCTACTTCTTCATTAAAATCATCTTTTGAAATAGTTTTTGAGCCATTACCTAAAAGACTTGATGCAAAAGAGCTTACTCCTGCTTTATTTCCTTCAGCAATTGGTGGATTGTCTATTCTTAATTGGATAGAGACTCTAGGAAGTTTATGGTTTTCAACTACTAAGACTTTTAAACCATTTTTAAGCTCAAAACGTTGAGGTTCTTTAAGATTTATTTCGGGTGCAGGGCCAGCTTTTGGCATTACACTTCTATCTATCTGTGCACTTGCAATTATAGCAAATAATGCAAAAACTAATGTTGTATATATTTTTTTCATATGTACTGAATTTATTTCAGGATCTAGTTTAATTTGCAGGTTTTTCTTGTGGTAAATAGTCAATAATAACACGTTGATTTGGCTTTAAATATTTTTCTGCAACCATTTTTATTTCTTCTCGTGTGATAGATCTATATATATCAATTTCTTTATTAATTAAAGAAGTGTCACCATATAACATAAAGTTTGTTGCAAGAGAGCTAGCAATACCTTCAACACTAGAATTAGAATTTACAAATTGATTTTCAAACTTATTTTGTAGTTTTTGATAATCACTTTCAGATATTAATTCGGTTCTTACTTTTGCGATTTCTTCTTCTATTTCTGTATCTAGAGTTTCTAAAGTAGTTTCACCTACAGGCAATGAAAACACTAAGTACATTCCGTAATCTTCTTGACCTATATTAAAAGCACCAACTTGCAAAGCTTGTTTTTGATCATCAACCATTTTCTTGTATAATTTAGAACTTGGACCATCACTTAAATAGCTAGAAATCATTTCTAAAACATAAGCATCACGTTCTTTAAAGCCAGGGGTTCTATAAGCAATTATTGATGCGGGAATTTGTATGTTTGAATCGTAAGCTACCGTTTTTGATTCGGTTGAAATGGGATCTTCTTTTGGATAATTTCTAACCACATCATTACCTCTTTTAATAGGGCCAAAATAATCTTCGATCATTTTTTTTGTTTTAACAATGTCTATATCTCCTGCTACGGTTAAAACGGCATTATTTGGCACATAATACAATTTATTGTAAGCAGTTACATCTTCTAATGTTGCTGCTTCTAAATCTTTCATGTAGCCAATGTTAGGATCTTTATAAGGATGTTTTGAGAATAAATTTTCTCCAACAACCTGTAAAATTTGACCATAAGGTCTATTGTCATAACTTCTTCTCTTTTCTTCTTTTACTACTTCAATTTGAGTGTCAATCCCTACTTGGTTTATAATAGGATGTAGCATACGTTCCGATTCTAACCAAAGACCTAATTGTAGGTTATTAGAAGGAAAAACTTCGTAATAATAAGTTCTATCTTGAGAAGTATTGGCATTGTTTTGTCCTCCATTAGAAGCTACAATCTCAAACCATTTTCCTCTTTCAATATTTTCAGTTCCTTCAAATAATAGGTGTTCAAAAAGGTGCGCAAAACCTGTTCTGCCTTCAGTTCTATCTTTTCCACCTACATGATACATAACTGAGGTTGTTACTAATGGAGCTGTATTGTCTTGATGTAGAATAACATGAAGGCCGTTATCTAAATTGTACTCTTCATAAGCCACTTCTTGAGCTTGAGCTGTAAATGCGGCTAATGAAAGCGTAACAGCTAGAAAAAATTTTCTTTTCATTCTTGATAAGTGTTTTGTTAATTTATAGTTTAAGGTATTGCAGAATTCTCATCTGATTTATTTGGGTAGTTAGTGTAAGAATCTTACAATTTGTTACACTAAAATACCTTTTTTTATCGTCAAATTAAAGATGCCTCTATTCTTTAACAAGCTTTTGTAGTAAAAATGGCACTTTTTTCATACTTTAATAGGGTGAATTTAAAATATTTTTAAAATGAAAAAATTTGCACTCCCAGTTAGATTTGGTATAGCAACTAGTGGATCTCTAATTGCCTATTTTTTAATTCTTTCTCTTTTTAACCTTCATACAAATGTATATTATAGTCTTTTTAATGGAATTATTACCGGTTTTGGTATTTATGAAGCTATTAAATATTTAAGGATTGAGAATATAGAAAGTTTTAATTACGGTAGAGGATTTGCTGCAGGAATAGTTACAGGCTTTGTGGCAACACTTATATTTACGCTATTTTTTGCGTTTTATGCTACCGAAGTTAATACTAATTTTTTGAGTGAATTATTAGAAGTTTGGTATAAAGATTACCATAACGGAGAAGGTATTTTATTTTTTACCGTAGCTATAATGGGTTTTGCAACTTCGCTCATACTTACACTAACTTTTATGCAGTTATTTAAGAGTTCAAGTAGATTAAAAAAGAAGTAAGATTAAATTCTATAAAAATCACTTGTAAATTAAGGAATTAGAAGTATATTTGCACCCGCCTATTGAAAAATGGGGAATTGATATATTGATTAATAACAAACACAAGCTATGTACGCAATTGTAGAGATAGCAGGGCAGCAATTTAAGGTTGCGAAAGACCAAAAAGTGTATGTTCACCGTTTACAGAACGAAGAAGGTAGCAATGTTACCTTTGATAATGTTCTTTTATTAGAAGACGGTAGTAACATTACTATTGGCGCCCCAGCTATAGACGGAGCCGCTGTTGAGGCAAAAGTCATTAAGCACCTTAAAGGTGATAAAGTAATCGTTTTTAAGAAAAAAAGACGTAAAGGTTACAAAGTTAGAAACGGTCACAGACAATATTTAACTGAATTGGTAATTGAGAGTATTGTTGCTTCTGGCGCAAAAAAAGCTGCTCCTAAAAAAGAAGCTGCACCAAAAAAAGCAGAGCCTAAAAAAGAAGTAGCTGCTAAAGCTGCTGCTCCTAAAAAAGCTACTCCAAAGAAAACTGCTAAAGCAGATGATTTAAAGAAAGTAGAAGGGATTGGTCCAAAAGCTGCTGAAGCTTTAGTCAATGCTGGAATCGATACTTTTGCTAAATTGTCAAAAACAGAGCCAGCAAAAATCAAAGAAATTTTGACTGATGCTAGTTCTAACATGGCACATTTAGAGCCAGGTTCTTGGCCTAAGCAAGCTAAAATGGCTGCTGATGGTAATTGGGACGAATTAAAAGAATGGCAAGATAACCACAAAGGTGGTATCGAGTAATTGAAGTTTAACAACATCTGTTGGTGATTTAGTCATCAGGATTAAAATTATATATCATGGCACATAAGAAAGGTGTAGGTAGTTCTAAAAACGGTAGAGAATCAGAATCAAAACGTTTAGGTGTTAAGATTTTTGGTGGTCAGGCTGCTATTGCTGGTAACGTAATCGTTAGACAGCGTGGAACTAAACACAATCCAGGAGAAAATGTATATGCTGGAAAAGATCACACTTTACATGCACGTGTAGATGGTCTTGTAAAATTCCAGAAGAAAGCGGGAGGAAAATCTTTCGTATCTATTGAGCCATTTGAGGCTTAAGAGAATATTTCTTTTTACAAATTTTAAAACCCTTTATTGCCTTTATAGGCGATAAAGGGTTTTGTATTTATTTTACTATAAAATAATATACTCTTAATATTACATAAATAGAGAACTATTACCTTGTTAAATTGTTTTATTTACTATGGTATTTAGATTTTTTTTCATCTTTTTTTGTTTTTTTTCACCTTCAATTAAGGCTCAATTTCAAGAAAATATTGAGGATTATACAAAAGGTATAAATGCGACCTTTTTTAATTTGAATGAAAATTTAAAAAAGGAACAAAAAAATGGAAACCCTTACAATTTAGCAATAGCCCGTTATAATATTGGTTCATTTTGTCAAGAAAATGGAGTCTATACTGAAGCAATAGACCAATTTAATAAAGCCATTTTTTTATTAGAAAATAAAAAACATGATTCTTTATACCTAAATCTTGTAAATAGGCTTGGAATTATCCATATGGAATTAAAGAACTATAATCATGCTGAAAGTTATTTTCAAAAGGCAATTTTAGAATCAAAAACCTTAAATGATCTTGCTTTCTCTAAGAGTAATTTAGGTTCTTGTTATGAGAAGAAAGGTAACTATATTAAGTCTTTAGAATATCAAAATGAAAGTTTAAAAGTATATAGTGAGTTAAATAATTTAAAAGGTATTTCAGTAGTAAATGAGAATATTGGGAGTATTTATGAAGATTTAGAAAAGTATGCTCTTGCAAAGCACTATTTTGAAAAAGCTTTAGCAATACATGACGATAAAAAGGATACTAGATTGGCAAATATTTTAAATAATATTGGCGATATATATAGAAAAACAAGTTCTTTAGAAAATGGATTGATTTTTACCAAACAGGCATTAGAGATAGCTAAACTTATTGGTGATAAAAAAGAAGAAGCAAGTGCTTATAAAGATCTTTCAAAGAATTATTCTTTAGCTGAAAATTACAAGGATGCATTTAATACTTTGGTTTTATTTTTAGCATTAGATGAAGAAAATACAAGAATTCATAATGCAAATCAAGCGAGTGCTCTTCAAACTATTTATGATACTAAAAAAAAAGAATCACAAATAGAATTGTTAGTACAAAATAGTAAGGTTGATAAGGCTCAAAAAAACGTACTCTTTTTAGCTATACTTTTTTTGATATTAATTGTTGTGGTATGGGTTATATATATCCGAAGAAAAAGAAAAGAAGCACAAAATCTATTAACTTACGAAAAGCGTATTCTTAAAATAGAATTAGATAAAAAGAAAATTGAAGAACAGACCTTACAAAAAGAGGTTCACCTAAAAAATGCAACACTGTCTAGATATAGTCTTCATTTGTCTCAAAAAAATAAAATGCTTTCCAATCTATCGCTGACTTTGAAAAATAGTATGGAGCGAACCAATGTAGATTTGAAAAGAAAGTTGAATGAGTTAATTAAAGAAATTGATTTTAATTTATCGCAAGAACATGAATGGGATGAATTCATGGCATTTTTTAAAGAAATTCACCCTGAATATTTAAAGCAAATTACTAAAATAGCATCAGATACTTTGTCGCAAGCAGAATTACGATTAAGTATTTTATTACGACTAAATCTTTCCTCTAAAGAAATAGCATCAATTTTAAGACTTACACCAGATAGTGTTCGCGTGGCTAGATATAGATTACGAAAAAAACTACCTATAAACTCAAAAGACGAATTGAGTACTTTTTTAATGACAATTTAAAGCAGATTTTACGTCATGTTTATATTGGGTTACTTCAATGTAAATAAATCTTTATTGTTGCCTTCTTGTTTCTATAAATTTCAAGTATTGTTTGCTTTTTGTTTCCATTAAATAAACATGCTATATCCTTGATATCCATATTTTTGAAGCGATAAAAACCAAACGAAAATGAATTCAAATACATCTTTAAAATTATTAGCATTTATACTTTTTGTTGCTTTTAATTGTACTTCAGTTATGGCACAATTAGGTAATATTCAAGGAGAAATAGCAGATGAAAATGGAATTAATGTGCCTGGAGCCACAATTATGATTTCATCTTTAAAAAAAGGAGCAATTTCTGATTTTGATGGCCACTTTTATTTGGTCGATATCCCAACCGGAACATATACATTGCAAATATCATATTTAGGATATGAAAATGTTGAACAAGAAATTACTGTAGCAGCTAACAAAACGGCTACGGCATCAATATTTATAAGCCCAAAAACGCTTGAGCTTGAAGGTGTAGAAGTGGTAAGTTATGGTTTAGGGAGTCAATCTAAGGCATTAAATACTCAAAAAACAAATGTGAATATCACCAATGTTGTGTCTACAGATCAAATTGGAAAATTTCCGGATTCGAATATTGGAGATGCTGTAAAACGTATTCCGGGGATTACCATGCAGGTAGATCAAGGAGAAGCTAGAAATATTATTGTACGGGGACTTTCTCCTCAATTAAATTCAGTAACCTTAAACGGGAGTCGTATTCCTTCTGCTGAAGGTGATAATAGAAATGTACAGATGGACTTGATTCCAGCAGATATGATTCAAACTATTGAAGTTAGTAAGGCTGTGACACCTGATATGGACGCTGATGCTTTAGGAGGCTCCGTTAATTTAATTACAAGAACATCCCCACAAGGCTTTAGATTGTCATCAACTTTAGGATCTGGAATTAATTTTATAACAGACAAACCTATTATTAATGGATCTTTTTTGGTAGGTGATAGAAGTGATAATGGAAAATTTGGATGGATGTTATCTGCTTCCTATAACGATAATGATTTTGGTTCTGATAACGTAGAAGCAGAATGGACTGATGAATTTGAATATTACACAGGAGTAGATGATGGTGATGGAGAACCTATATTAGAAGAAGTTGCTGTTGATCCGTATACCAATGTTTTTGAACAACGTGAGTATTTAGTTCAACGTATCAGAAGAAGCTTTTCTGCAAATATGGATTATCGTTTTAACGCAAACAATTCTATTTTTCTTAAAACCATATATAACTGGAGAGATGATCGAGAAAATAGATTCAGATTACAAAGCGAAATTTTAGATGCTGAAGATATTGAATTAGGCGATTTTACAATTTCAAATGGCATTCCAACACGTTTCCCAGCTGAGGTGAAAAGAGAAACAAAAGGAGGTATTGATAATAAAAGAAATAAAAACAGACGTTTGGAAGACCAACGTATGCAAAATTATAGCCTTGGAGGAAAACATTTACTTGGCAATCTAAAATTAGATTGGATGAGCTCTTTTGCAAAGGCTTCGGAAGAAAGACTGAATGAAAGATATGTAACTTATGTAAGTGAGTATAGTGTACTTAATGATAATAACGATACAAGATTTCCAATAATGACAGCTGAAAATAATGCTGATGCTGCTTTAGAAAATTTTGAGTACGATGAGCTTACTGAAGAAAATCAGTTTACAAAAGAAGAAGATTTTAATGTTTTTGTGAATTTTGAAGTGCCTTCAGATTTTTTTGGAAAAGGAGAAGGAAGTATTAAGTTTGGTGGTAGAGCTAGAATAAAATCGAAACTTAGAGATAATAATTTTTTTGAATTTGATGTAGAAGATGATTTTCCAACATTAGCTGATACACCTACAAAAGATTATTCAGATGCTAATTTCTTAGCGGGCAGTAAATATTTAGTAGGTTCATTTGCTGATGAAAAATGGCTAGGGTCTTTAAATTTAGTCAATGGAGAAGCTATACCAGATGAATTTTTAAGAGCTAATTACGATGTTGATGAAAGTGTATATGCAGGTTATGCAATGACCAATCAAAAAATTTCTGACAATTTAAATTTATTGTTTGGGGTTAGATTAGAAGCAACTAGCGTTAAAGCTGTGGGGAATAGAATTGCAGATGAAGAAAATTTAGAAGGTCAGATTACAGAGAAAAGTTCGTATGTAAATGTGATGCCTGGGTTGCATTTAAAATATGACCTCTCTAATGAAACTATTTTGCGTTTTGCTTGGACAAATACACTAGCGAGACCAAATTATGCAGACCTCGTTCCTTCGTTAGATATCATCTCTGGCGATGAAGAAATAGTTGTTGGTAATCCAGATTTGGAAGCAACCACATCAATGAATTTTGATGTAATGGCTGAGCATTATTTTGAAAGTGTCGGTATCATTTCTGGAGGGGTATTTTATAAAAATATTGATAATTTTATATATACTTCAAGAGGGGAAACTACTGATGATAGTTTTGGTGCCGGAACTACTGGTTACGATATTTACCAACCTTTAAACGGAGAAGGAGCAAGTATTTTTGGAGTAGAATTTGCGTTTCAACGCCAATTAGATTTTCTTCCTGGTTTTGCAAGAAACTTTAATGTGTATTTAAACTATACCTATATTTCTTCTTCAGCAAACGGAATTAAAAATGAAGATGGTGATGAAAGAGAAGATGTAGATTTACCAAATACAACGCCTAATACCTTTAATGCCTCTTTAGGCTATAACGACAAGAAGTTTTCTGCAAGACTTTCAGCTAATTTCTCTGATTCTTATCTTGATGAATTAGGTGGTAATGATTTTGAAGACAGATATTATGGTACTCAGTTTTTCTTAGATTTTAATGCAAGCTTTAAAATTAATAGTAGTTTGAGTTTGTATGCCGATTTAAATAATATTACCAACCAACCTTTGCGCTATTTTCAAAGTGTAAAAAATCGCACACAGCAAATGGAATATTATGGGCAGCGTTTAACTTTTGGGTTGAAATATGATTTATTTAAAAAGTAATAGTAGTATTTCTTTAAATTTTTTAAAACCTTAAAAGAGTACAAAAAACCAGAATTATAATCATGTACTATAAAGACCATTCTTAAATTAGAATGGTCTTTACATAAAATTTATCCTATGAAAAAGATTATTTTTTGCCTTATTCCCTTTGCATATTTAGCTTCTTGTGAATCTAAATTGCCAGCAATTGCGCCAGATATTATTACTGAGCAAACTATAAATGACACGGATGACCCTGCTATTTGGATTAATCCAGTTGATGCATCAAAAAGTATTGTTTTCGGTACTGATAAAGAGAGTAATGGCGCTATTTATGCTTTTGATTTAGAAGGTAAGATTATTGAAAGTAAAACAATCAGAAATATACAAAGACCTAATAATGTTGATGTGGCTTATGGTTTTCAACTTAACGATTCTACACAAGTTGATATTTTAATGTTTACGGAACGTGAAAAAAATCAGATCCGGTTATTTTCTGTACCAGATATGAAACCTCTAGATAATGGTGGTTTTCCTGTTTTTGCCGATGAAACTAATCCAGAATTTAGATTTCCAATGGGGATTAGTTTATACAAATCTCCTAAAGATAGCAGTATGTATGCTATAGTAGGCCGTAAAACAGGTCCTTTAGAACACTATCTATATCAATATAAATTAGCAACTGATACTACAGGAATTGTTACGGCAGAAGTAATTCGAAAGTTCGGAAATTTCAGTGGAAAAAAAGAAATTGAAGCTATAGCTGTAGACCATGAATTAGGGTTCATTTATTATTCTGATGAGCAACATTGTATTAGAAAATATCATGCTGAACCATCTATGGGAGATGAAGAGATTAGCTGTTTTGGAGGCGAATATTTTAAATCTGATATTGAAGGAATTGCAATTGCTAATTTTCCTGATGGAGAGGGTTTTGTTATTGTTTCAGATCAACAAATGGGACAATTTAATATCTTTTCTAGAAAAACGAATACCTTTATTAAAGCTATAAATTTATCTACTATTGAAACTGATGGCTGTGATATTGTGACAACGCCATTAAATTCGGTGTTTAAAAATGGTCTTTTTGTTGCCATGAACGATGAGAAGAACTTTTATTTTTATGATTTAGAAAAGTTAGATTTAAAACAATAGGATTTGTTTTTAAATGAGATTTTAATGCTAAACTAAATCGGGTTATATTTGAGTATAACAGTTACAAAAAAGCAATGCCTTATCGTTATACGCTCAATAATTATAACTATCAGTTTCCAGATTTAAAAACGGTAATGGCAAAAGCTACGCCGTTTAGAACAGGAGATGCTTTGGCGGGTTTAGCCGCATCTTCTAATTTGGAACGTGTTGCTGCCCAATATGTGCTTACGGAATTGCCATTAAGTACTTTTTTAAATGAACCTCTCATTCCGTATGAGTCTGATGAAATTACACGACTTATTTTTGATAGCCATGATCAAGAGGCTTTTCAACCTATTTCAAATCTTACTGTAGGTGAATTTCGAGATTGGTTACTGACTGATGCTGCAAATACTGTAAGTTTAGCATCTATTGCTAAAGGGATAACCCCAGAAATGAGTGCTGCAGTGGCCAAATTAATGCGTAATCAAGATTTGATATCTGTAGCTCAAAAATGTGAGGTAATCACGAAGTTCAGAAATACTATTGGCAAGAAAGGACATTTATCTGTTCGGTTGCAACCTAATCATCCGACCGATGATCTAATGGGCATTACAGCTAGCATTATTGATGGGTTGTTGTATGGCAGTGGTGATGCAGTTATTGGAATTAATCCTGTGACTGATAGCCCAGAAATGGTGCTAAAACAGTTACATTTGATGGATGAGATTAGGACTAAGTTTGATATTCCTACGCAAACCTGTGTGTTGAGTCATTTAACTACAACTATGGAAATTATTGATCACGCACCTGTTGATTTGGTTTTTCAATCTATAGGTGGTACAGAAAAAACCAATACATCATTCGGAATTAATTTATCAATGCTTAAAGAGGCTGAAGATGCTGCACGTAGTTTAAAACGTGCAGGAGATGATGGACAATTTATGTATTTTGAAACGGGTCAAGGATCTTCTCTTTCTGCAAATGCTCATCATGGAGTAGATCAGCAGACCTGCGAAGCAAGGGCATATGCAGTAGCTAGGGCATTTAATCCATTCTTAGTAAACTCTGTAGTAGGTTTTATTGGACCAGAATATTTGTATGATGGAAAGCAAATTACACGAGCTGGATTAGAAGATCATTTTTGTGCAAAGCTTTTAGGACTGCCTATGGGAGTAGATGTTTGTTATACCAATCATGCAGAGGCAGACCAAGATGATATGGATAATTTAATGACTTTATTAGGAGTTGCTGGATGCAATTTTATTATGGGAGTTCCCGGTTCTGATGATGTTATGTTGAATTACCAAACAACATCATTTCATGATAGCATGTATTTAAGAAAAGTATTGGGGAAAAAGCCAGCTCCAGAATTTGAAAAATGGTTATTAAAAATGGGAATTATCAATGAAAACGGAACTCGACTTTCAATTGAAAGCTCACATCGCCTACTCATGGAAAATTTATAAAGCAGTGCTAAATGGATAAGATAAAAATCATTCAAGATGATGCTTGGCAATCTTTAAAAGAAGTAACCAATGCGCGAATTGCCTTAGGAAGTGTAGGCACTGCTATTCCACAACGTGAAATCTTGAAATTTAAATTAGCACATGCTCAGGCTAAAGATGCTATTATGTGCGAATTGGATAAAAAAAGTCTGAAAAGTAAGTTTAGCTCTTTAAATATTCCGATTTATGAAGTAAAAAGTGCAGTTAGCTCTAGGGATGAGTATTTAAAAAGACCAGATTTAGGAAGAAAATTATGCTCAGAATCAATAGACGAATTGCAATCCATAAAAAATGAACATGAAGTTGTTTTTATTTTGGCTGATGGTCTTTCAGCTGAAGCAATAAATAAATATGCTTATCCATTCATAAAAGAGTTTAAAAGAATAGTGGATTCAAATTTTGATTGTGTTTTAGTTATGGCAGAACAAGCAAGAGTAGCCATTGGTGATGAAATAGGACAACTTTTAAAAGCAAAATTTAGTATTGTTCTAATAGGAGAACGACCTGGGCTTTCTTCTCCAGAAAGTATGGGAGTATACACCACATTTAAACCACAAATTGGATTTACCGATGAACGAAGAAATTGTATTTCAAATATTCATAATAAAGGGTTGAATCCTAAAGATGGAGCTATGATTTTGAATTATCTTTTTAAAGAATCAATGCGACTGCAAATAAGTGGTGTTTCATTAAAAGTTAATCTTAATAAATTACTAGATTAAAGTTTAAACTTAAAGTATAATCTATTTTACCACTTCTGATTTCTAAAGTTTTTATCCCTTGCAAAGGCTACGGTTTCTGATAAATAATCTTCAAGATTGTACTGTGGAATAGGTAAAATACTTTCTAAGAGTTTTGTATCCCATTCTTGCGGTTTTGAAGTCATATAGGGGTGTAAATGCACGCCGATAGTTTCATAATAAAATGCTTCTAATTTTGTAGAAAACCCGGTAGTTGTATTAATATGCTCTTCTGTAAAGCTAAAATTTGAAAAGTCGACAACCTTCAAAATTTTTGAAATACCTTTGATCATATTTGTCTCTTTAGAATGAACAATATTTAATTGCTTAATAGGTGTTGAAATTACTTTAGCAATAACCTGTGCCGCATAATCCGTCGGAATAATATTTAAGCCTGTATCAATATTACTTGTAATCCTTATCGCATCTTTAGAATTACTTTTATGAAAGAATTTAGCAAAAAGATAGAATACCATATATTTTGAAATAAAATAATTAGGTCTTTCATTAATATTTCCGCCCAGAACACTTGGTCTTAAAATTTGAATAGGAATATTTTTCTCTTTACCCGCTTTAAGCAAAAATTTCTCAGAAGCATGTTTAGAAGCTTCATAATGATTGCGATAATTATCATGGTTTATTTGAGTATAATCATTATCTAAAAGACCTCCAATATTACCAGCAGCAAAAGCAGTACTGATATAAACAAACTTAGCGATATAGGGGTAAAAAGCATTGAAAATATCTTTGGTAAACTCTAAATTCTCTTTAAATATTTCTTCTTTAGCATCAGGGGCGGTAGATAAGTTTACAAAACCAGCTGAATGTATAAAATAGTCAATTTTAGAATTTTTTATGAATGATGTTGGTTGTAACAGTTCTTCAGCATCAATAACACTGATTTTTTTTAAAATTTCAGAGAAATTATTTTGAATAAAAACGGGTGCAAATTCACTAGAAATTACATTTAAAATTCGTTTTTCTGGTGTAACATTTGTCTTTTTTCGAACAGGAAGGTATATAGTTTGAATACTATCAAACCGAAGTTCTAAAAGCGAAAATAAAACTCTAGAACCTAAAGTTCCCGTAGCTCCTGTTAAGAGTATATTCATTAAGTAGTTCTGTATGTTTTAAAAAATTAAAATCCTTATTCAGTAAAATTAAATAAGGATTTTAATGTGAAAGATAGCTTTTTTTATGAAAATATTAGTACCTGTAATATTCTGGTTTAAAAGGGCCCTCAACGGTAACACCAATATAATCAGCTTGCTCTTTATTTAGCTCTGTTAACTCAGCACCTAAACGTGCTAAATGTAATTTTGCTACTTTTTCATCAAGATGTTTTGGAAGCATGTAAACCTCATTATTATAATTTTTGCTATTCTTCCAAAGTTCAATTTGTGCTAAAGTTTGATTCGTAAATGAGTTGCTCATTACAAAACTAGGATGCCCTGTAGCACAGCCTAAATTTACCAATCGTCCTTCAGCTAAAATTATAATATCAATTCCATCTATAGTATACTTGTCTACTTGTGGTTTGATTTCATCTTTTGTATGGCCATAGTTTTTATTCAGCCATGCCATATCAATCTCATTGTCAAAATGACCAATGTTGCAAACAATTACTTTGTCTTTCATTGCTTGAAAATGCTCTGGACGAATAATGTCTTTATTCCCAGTAGTGGTAATAACAATATCGGCATTGCCTAGAACATTTTCTAGCTTTTTAACTTCAAAACCATCCATTGCAGCTTGTAAAGCACAAATTGGATCAATTTCAGTAACAGTTACAATAGATCCAGCACCTTTAAATGATGCAGCAGTACCTTTTCCAACATCACCATATCCAGCAACAACTATTCTTTTTCCTGCTAGCATGGTGTCTGTAGCTCTTCTGATAGCATCTACAGCACTTTCACGACATCCGTATTTATTATCAAATTTAGATTTTGTAACAGAATCATTTACATTTATAGCAGGCATTGGAAGTGTACCTTTTTTCACTCTTTCATAAAGTCTATGTACTCCAGTAGTAGTTTCTTCTGATAGACCTCTTATTTCAGATGCTAGTTCAGGAAACCTATCTAAAACCATGTTCGTTAAATCTCCGCCATCATCTAAAATCATGTTTAATGGCTTACGATCTTCACCAAAAAATAAGGTTTGCTCAATACACCAATCAAATTCTTCTTCATTCATTCCTTTCCAAGCATAAACAGGAACTCCTGCAGCAGCAATTGCAGCAGCAGCTTGATCTTGTGTTGAAAAAATATTACAAGAACTCCACGTAACTTCTGCGCCTAATGCAACTAATGTTTCAATAAGTACTGCGGTTTGAATAGTCATATGCAAACAACCTGCAATTCTAGCACCTTTTAGGGGCTGTTCATTGCCGTATTCTTCTCGTAATGACATTAGTCCCGGCATCTCTGCTTCTGCTAAATTTATTTCTTTTCTTCCCCAATCTGCAAGAGAAATATCTTTTACCTTAAATGGCATATAGGAAACAGTTTTAGTGCTCATATCCTTTTTTATTTTTACTTTCGTTATATAGCAATTAAATCACTACTATTTAGTGACTGCAAAGGTACTAAAGCCATGCCTCTTTACAAAACAATTACAGTAACACCTACCATAAGAATTTATATTTGGAAAGTAACAGAATCCGAATCTGAATTGGCAGAAGGGATTCATTTAACTTTAGTATGTAAAGATCGAATGTTAGGGATGAAATCTGAACAGCATCGCAAAGGGTTTTTAAGCATTCGTCATTTATTAGCAGAAGCTGGTTATGTAGACCATGATTTGTTTTATGATGAAGTTGGAAAACCACATTTAAAAGATGGAAATCATATTTCGATTACCCATTCACACGATTTTACAGGGGTTATTATCTCACTTACAGATGAAGTTGGGATTGATATAGAAATGCAGCGCGAAAAAATTTTAAGAATAGCGCACAAGTTTACACCCATAGAAGAATATAAAACCTTAGCAAATGTTGAGGCAATAATTAGAAAGCTCACTATTGTTTGGGGAGCAAAAGAATCTTTATATAAAATTTATGCTCAAAAAGGTTTAAGTTTTTTTCATCATATAGATGTTAAAGAATTTAATTTAGAGGATGATGAAACTATTGCCGAAATACTTTATCATGGTAAAAACTCATCATATTCAATAGATTTTCTTGAGTTTGAAGGCTATACCTGTGTGTACGCCATAAAATTATAAATTAACAATTACATGAATATTTCCGTAGAACTTACATTATCTCCTTTGCAAGATACTTTTGAAGATAGTATCATTCATTTTATAAAAAAATTAAGAGCTTCTGGCTTAACAGTACTTGAAAATCCATTAAGCACTCAGGTTTATGGAGATTATGATCAAGTGATGACTATTTTAAATACCGAAATCAAGGAAGTTTTTGAATTAATGGACAAAGGATTATTGTATATGAAAATTGTTAAATCGGATAGAAGCGACTATGAACCCCATTTTTGATTTTTTCTTTAAACAATATTCAGATTACGAAACCTATCATATTGTATTAGAAGTAGTTGCAGTTTTTTTTGGATTGCTATCCGTTTTATTTTCAAAACAAAATAATATTTGGGTATATCCTACAGGAATGATTAGCACAGCTATTTTTGTCTATCTTCTTGTAATATGGGGTCTTATAGGAGATATGCTGATAAATGTATATTATTTTATAATGAGTGTGTACGGTTGGTATGTTTGGACTCGTAAAGTAGATGCTGAGCATGTAACACCAATTTCAGAAACGACAAAAAAAGAGCATAAAATATCAATTGTAATATTTAGTTGTACGCTTCTTTTTGTATTTGTTATATATCAGCTTTTTGATAAATGGACAAGCTGGACTGCTTATGTTGACACTTTAACAACAGCTATATTTTTTGTTGGAATGTGGCTAATGGCTAAGCGAAAAGTAGAAAATTGGCTATATTGGATTGTTGGAGATATAATCTCAGTGCCTTTATATTTTTACAAAGGCTTTACATTTACCAGTTTTCAGTATCTTATATTTACATTCATAGCAATTTTTGGATATTCCGCATGGAAGAAAAATTTAAACAAGAACCCTCAGACATTATTAAAATAGTTTTATTTGGACCTGAATCTACCGGTAAAACTACACTTTCAGGACAATTAGCACGCTATTATAATTCAGTTTGGGTACCAGAATATGCAAGAGAATATCTTCAAAATAAATGGAATGAAGAACGGAAAACTTGCGAACCCAAAGATTTATTACCTATTGCAGAAGGACAAATTAAACTAGAAAATAAATTAGCCAAAAAAGCTAATAAAATTTTGATTTGCGATACTGATCTACTAGAAACTAAAGTATATTCGGAAGCTTATTATATTGGTCATTGTGACCCAATTTTAGAAAAATATGCCTTGGAAAATACATACAATTTGTATTTTTTAACTTATATTGATGTTCCATGGGAAGAAGATGATTTGCGGGATAAACCGTTAGAAAGAGAACGAATGTTTCAATATTTTAAAGAGACATTAGATAAGTATGATAGAGAGTATATTCTTTTAAAAGGAGATAAGAATACAAGATTAAAAACAGCCATACATCACATTAATAAACTTTTGAATCCATGACGGTATTTTCAGAAAAAGATAAACAACAATTAATTTCTAAAGGAATATTAGAAGTAAAAGTCTTAGATCAAATTGAAACTTTTAAAGAAGGAATCCCATTTGTTACCTTAGAAAAAGCGGCTGTTATATCTGATGGCATAATTAAGTTTTCAACTGATGATGAGAAAAAGTTGATTCAAAATTTTGAAGATTCTAAAAATGAAATTTCACTTCTTAAGTTTGTTCCTGCTTCTGGAGCTGCATCTAGAATGTTTAAAGCATTTTTTAATTTTTTAGAAAAATACAATCCTAAAAAAGAAAGTTTAGAAGACTATTTTGAAAGTACAGGAGATAAAGACATCAAAATATTTTACGATGGCTTGACTAAACTGCCTTTTTATGAACTTATCCAAAAAAGAATTAAAGGCAAAACGAGCACAAAAGGAGAAGAGCTTTATTCTTTTATTAATGATATGCTTAGTGAAGAAGAGCTTAATTTTGGATTTTATCCAAAGGGATTATTACCCTTTCATAATTATGGTAATTTTGTAGCAACACCGTTTGAAGAGCATTTAAAAGAAGCAGCATTATACGCGAATACAAATAGTGGCGCAAATCTTCATTTTACTATATCGGAACAACATGGCGAAATGTTTAATGCAGAGTTTGATAAAATTAAAGAAAGAGTTTCTGCAGCTACTAAAACATCATTTAATGTAAGTTATTCTTTTCAAAAAGCTGAAACCGATACAATTGCAGTAACCATGAGTAATGAACTTTTTCGTGATACTGATGGTTCATTATTATTTCGTCCAGGGGGGCATGGCGCTTTGATAGAAAATTTAAATGAGCAGGATGCTGATGTTATTTTCATAAAAAATATTGATAATGTTGTTACTTCAAAATCTGTAAATCAAGTTTCTAATAGTAAAAAAATTCTTGCGGGATTACTTTTAAAACTTCAGCAAAGAGCATTCAAATATGCAGCTCTTTTAGAAAATGAGTCTGATTTAAGTTTTGATTTAATGATAGAAATAAAATCATTTTTAGAGAATGATTTGAACGTTAGAATATCTGATAATTTTAATAATTATACCATTGCCCAACAAATAGAAATTTTAAAAGATAAAATAAATAGACCTATTCGTATATGCGGAATGGTTAAAAATGAGGGAGAACCAGGTGGTGGTCCTTTTTGGATAAAAGATAAAAATGAAAATATTTCACTCCAAATAATTGAATCTGCTCAAGTAGATACATCAAGTGATAGCCAAATGAAGATTTTTAGTAACTCTACTCATTTTAATCCAGTAGATTTAGTTTGTGGTGTAAAAAACTATAAAGGAGAAAAATTTGATTTATTAAATTTTGTAGATGTAAAACAGGGCTTTATAACTGAAAAAACTAAAGACGGTAAAGATTTAAAAGCATTAGAACTACCAGGCTTGTGGAACGGAGCAATGGCATTTTGGAATACTATTTTTATTGAAGTACCATTAATAACTTTCAATCCAGTTAAAACTGTAAACGATCTATTAAAACCTTCACATCAAGTAAAAAATTAATTTTTAATAGTAAAACTGTATAAATTTTACTCACTTTATTAGTTTAAAGTACAATTTTACACAATACTATTACAAGCAATATAACTCATAATCATCTGTAAATAAGTAATTTATAGATGATTTTTTGTTTTTATAAACTTGGCATCATTGTTTCTATAAGTTATCTGAATTAGAAATTAAAGTTGAATCCAATAAATAGATAAAAATGAAAAAATTAGTATTTGCAACTGCATTAGCAATAGGAAGTTTAGGAACTATTACAGCAACAGAAACAACTCCAATTTTCCATGATGGGATTATGGAAGGAATATTTTCTCAAGATTTCACAGAAATCAAATTAGAAGAAGTACCTGAAGCAATTACAAAAGCTTTAGAAAAAGATTTTCCAGGAGCAACAATAACGAAAGCATTTATTAATGGAGAATCAGAATATAAATTAGAAGTTGCCAAAAGCGAAAGTGAAAGTGTAGAACTTTATGCTGATGCTGAAGGTAACTGGTTAGATATGTAAGATTTTTGGTTTAAATAGATTAAGTTAGTTAGTTTGGTTTTAAAAGGTTGCTTCGGCAACCTTTTTTAGTTTATAGTATTACGTTTTTTTTTTATAATAACTAAATAATTTTTTGCATAACTAGATAATGCCATAATGGTTGTGTATAAAATAACCATTTAATTTTCAGAAATACTCAGTTTTATACAGCTAAGCACATACTATAAAATTTTAAATATTTATAACTAATTGATAACTAACAACTTGCTGTTTAATTTGTTTTTGATCTACTTCTGGCATTAAATTTTCAATAGGTATAACAAGTTTAATAATTAAAAATTTATATCATGAAAAAATTAATTCTAGCATCAGTATTTACATTCGTAGGTTTAACAGCATTTGCTCAAGAAAGTGATACAGCAATGGCAAGTCCAGAAGTTATTGCAGTAGCTCAAGATGGTTTTACAGAAATTGAAGCTGATAAATTACCAGAAGCAGTTACAGCAGCTTTAGCAAAAGATTTTCCTACTGCAACACTAAGCAAAGCTTATGTAAATGAGAAAAGTCAATATAAATTAGAAATCGCTCTAGAAGATGGTACTTCTAGTACACTTTATGCAGATGCAGAAGGTAAGTGGTTAGAAATGTAAGATTTGGTTTAAATAGATTAAGTTAGTTAGTTTGGTATAAAAAAGGTTGCTTCGGCAGCCTTTTTTAATATAACAAACTTTGCGAATTTTTTAACCTCGTAAGCATAAAAGACAATCAAAAATAACTGTTAGAATGTGTTTACAATTTACACAGTTGTTTTTTTTAATACCCAATACTACACAACAGGTTAACAAGACTATAATATTATAAAATATTGAATATAAGATGGTTAGATATTATTTAAGCTTAAATAAATATCTGGTACTATTTTTTCAATAGCTATAACAAGTTTAATAATTAAAAATTTATATCATGAAAAAATTAATTCTAGCATCAGTATTTACATTTATAGGTTTAACAGCATTTGCTCAAGAAAATGATAAAGACAGCGCAATGTTAAGTTCTGAGATTGTTGAAACAACTCAAGACGGATTTTCAGAAATCAAATTAGACAAATTACCAGAAGTTGTAGCAGCAGCAGTAGCAAAAAATTATCCAACAGCTACTATAGATAAAGCTTCAGTAAATGATAAAAAACAATACAAATTAGAAGTTTCATTAAAAGATGGTACTGCTGGTACTCTTTACGCTGATGAAAACGGTAATTGGATTGAGCTATAGTAAAACCCAGTTTTTTTGATTTGTATCAAGTTGGTTTGGTTGAGAGGGATTGTATTATTACAATCCCTTTCTTTTTTTAAGATAACTTTAAAACATTGTAGCAGTCTTCTAATTGTATTTTTTACGTATGTTTAGATAAGAATACTGTTTTATGCCGAAAATTTTAATTATTGAAGATGATGCTGCGTTTTGTCAAATGTTACAAAAGTTTTTGACAAAAAAGGAGTACCAAGTAACCACTAGCTATAATGCCCAAGAAGGAATAGAAAAATTCAAAAATGATGATTTTGATATTGTAATAACAGATTTGAGATTACCTAATTACGATGGAATACAATTGCTATCTGATATTAAAAATACCAATCCGAAAATACCAGTACTCGTAATGACTGGTTATGCTGAGGTTTCAACAGCAGTAAGAGCAATGAAAAAAGGTGCTTTTGATTATATTTCAAAACCTTTTACTCCAGAAGAAATTGTTATGGTTATTAGTAATGCGCTCCAACAAAAACCACAGCTAGCATTTGTTGAAGAAAATAATACGAGTAGCGAGCCAAAAAATACGATAAAGTCAAGTGCAATCTCAGGAATTAGTGATGCTTCAAAAAAATTAAATGAATACATTAAGCTTGTTGCACCTACTGATATGTCTATTTTAATTACAGGTGAAAGTGGCACAGGAAAAGAAGTAACTGCAAAAGCAATACATGATAATAGTAAGAGAAGTAAATTTAATTTTGTCGCTGTTGATTGTGGAGCTATTCCGAAGGAAATAGCAACAAGTGAATTTTTTGGACATATAAAGGGAAGTTTTACGGGAGCTATAGAAGATAAAATAGGTCATTTTGAAGCAGCAAATAAAGGCACGCTTTTTTTAGATGAAATAGGAAATCTTACCTATGAAAACCAAGTTCAATTATTAAGAGCGCTGCAAGAGAGAAAAATAAAAAAAGTAGGTAGTACTAAAGAAATAGCTGTAGATGTACGAATTATAACGGCAACCAATGAAGATTTACTTGATGCTGTTGAGAAAGGTACTTTTCGCGAAGATTTATATCACCGATTAAATGAATTTTCAATTGAAATACCTTCATTACAAGAACGTTTTGAAGATTTAATTTTATTTGCAGATTTTTTCTTAGATAAAGCAAACATTTCCTTAGATAAAAAGGTTTTAGGTTTTTCAGATGAGGTAATTTCAGTTTTTCGTAAATACCATTGGCCAGGAAATTTAAGAGAACTTCAAAATATTATAAAACGATCTGTATTACTAACAGGTGGAGATTATATTGAAGTAAATGTGCTTCCTAAAGAGCTGTTTGAAAATTCGAATAAAAAATCTGAAAGTGAAAGTTTTTCTAAAGATGCTTATGAAAAAGATCAAATAGTAAGAGCACTTAAAGAGACAAACTTTAATAAATCAAAAGCGGCAAAATTACTTCAGATTACAAGAAAAACACTTTACAATAAAATTAATTATTATGATCTTGATTTATAGTTTGGTTTGCATTCAAAGCTAATTTTAGCACTATAATATTTTTTTGTAGTGTTGAGAATTTTAATTTTAGCTCTCTTTCAGACAGCTCACCACTTTTTAAATGTTCAAATTCTTCTAATATGGTAATACAATCTTTTGCTTCTAATTGTCTGAACATAGATAACATTCGATGAGAAACTGAATTAATTGTAGGAATATTTTTAGCCTCTGTAGCTCGTTTTAATATTTTTAAATTCTCATCAGTATCACTTAAAAAAGTCTGTATAACTTCTTTAAGTCCTTCATTATTAGTTCCTAAAAATGAAGAAATTGTTTTTAAACTATATAAAGTTGAATTATTATCTAATACTAAGGGTGAATTTTTTTCACTTATTTTCACATCAATTTTTGGAAATAAAAAACCTATTTTGTCTAAAAAATCCTCTTTTAAAAAGGGCTTTTGTAATACGCTAGTGAACCCAGCATTCGTATAATATTTTTTGTCTAAATCTTTTCTACCAGTCATAGCAAGTATGGGTTGATTGTTATAATGAAGATAACGTCCACTTTTGAGTCTTTTTAAGACCTCAAAGCCATCTATCGTTGGCATTTCAATATCAGTAAGTACAATATCATAGGTTAATTCTGAATTTTCTTTTATCGCTTTAAAATCAGAATACGTTATAGCATTAATAGTTGAACTTTCACAAACCTCTTTTAATAAACGAAGCATGGCGGTATCATCATCAAGTATCAGGATAGAAATTCCCGATTCAACTTGATGTATTTGTGTCTTTTGAATTTTTGCAATTTTACTATTAGAGATTTGCAATGGTAATTTTATGGTAAAATTGCTTCCTTTATCTTTTTCACTTTCTAAAGCTAAAGAGCCTCGGAGAAGTTCTGTTAGCTTTTTAGAAATAGTAAGCCCTAAACCATAGCCGCCATATTTTTTTTCAGTATCGGAATCGGCCTGTGTAAATTCTTTAAAAATATGTTGCTGTTTATCTTTTTCAATGCCAATTCCAGTATCAACAACTTCAATTTTTGTTTTATAGGTTTCATTAGTTTCATATTCTACAGATGCGACAACCTTAATGTATCCGCTACTTGTAAACTTGTAAGCATTACTTATAAGGTTGGTTAAAATTTGACGAATCCGAAAAGGATCTCCTATAACAGCTTGGTTCAATTTCTCGTCTATTGTAAGAATAAGTTCAATATTTTTTTTCTTATTTATTTCTTTCAAATTCAGGGCAGTTTCCTCAATTAAATCAGAAAGAATAAAAGGAATATTTTCAATATTCAATTTTCCAGCCTCTAGTTTAGAAAAATCTAATAAATCATTAACTAAACTATCTACATAGTTAGCGGCAGATTTTACATTTCTTAAATATCCAACTTGTTTTTCAGTAAGAGTTGTATTTTCCATTAATTCAGAATACCCAGTAATGGTATTTAATGGCGTTCTTAAATCATGACTAACTGTTGAAATTAATTGCTCTCTGCTTTTTAATAATGATTCTGAGAATTTTTTTTCTTCCTCTAAATTTTGACGA
>TARA_R110000796_G_scaffold227254_4_pt1 | contig 49257 bp, 44 predicted proteins | sample TARA_R110000796 | Tara Oceans TARA_R110000796 (sample SAMEA4397815) | marine metagenome | biome: Polar Biome; feature: [SRF] surface water layer (ENVO:00010504); material: water (ENVO:00002006), including particulate matter (ENVO:01000060) such as... | depth 5 m
TTGACCAGTAGAACCGTGGGCACGGTGAGAGATAGAAACACCGTGAGTTGCGCGCATACCGCCGAAACCCCAGCGTTTCATCGCACCGGCGAAGCCTTTACCCTGGGTAACACCCTGGATATCGACCATCTGACCGGCAATGAAGTGGTCTGCAGTTACGGTAGCACCGATGGGGAGCAAAGCATCTTCGCTATCGACCCGGAATTCGGCAACACGCGCTTTTGGTTCAACTTCTGCCTTGGCAAAAGCTTCACGCTGCGGCTTATTAACATTTTTCGCTTTACGGGCACCTGCACCAAGCTGGACAGCAAAATAGCCATCACGTTCTTGATTGCGGGCTCCAACAACCTGACATTCTTCCAGGGAAAGAACGGTAACCGGCACATGCCGACCATCTTCCTGAAACAAGCGGGTCATCCCCATTTTCTTCGCGATCACGCCTGTACGCACGATCAATCTCCTTCACAGAGGCCGAACGAACCATTTCGTCCGGCTTGCCAGCCCAAATTGTCATGCGTCACCCCGTCCGGGCTGTATTGTTCCGAAAATTTCGGAACGAGACGGAGGACGCTGCCCGGTTGAAACCGGCGGTATCCTGTCGTTCGTCTGGATCCCCGCCTGGGCGGGCATCGCTAATCAATTGGCTCAGGCCAGTTTGATCTCGACATTTACACCGGCAGCAAGGTCAAGCTTCATCAAAGCATCAACCGTCTGCGGCGTTGGCTGCACGATATCGAGCAACCTTTTATAGGTCCGTACCTCGAACTGCTCGCGGGACTTTTTGTCCACGTGCGGTCCGCGGTTTACGGTAAATTTTTCTATGTGCGTTGGCAAAGGTATCGGCCCACGGATTAGAGCGCCAGTGCGGCGAGCTGTATCAGCGATATCGCCGGTTGCTTGATCAAGAACTCGATGGTCGAATGCCTTCAAGCGAATGCGGATATTCTGCGTTTCCATGTACCTGTTACCAATGTCAAAGAGCCAAAAATAAACCGCCCCGATTTTCTAACGAAAAAGGCCGGAGCGGCGAAAAAAACTAGCTGCCCGAATCACCGATCCGGGCAGCGAGGCGTTCCTATATTACTTTGTTACGCTGCTGACAACCCCTGATCCAACAGTACGTCCGCCTTCGCGAATAGCGAAGCGAAGACCTGGATCCATAGCGATTGGAGCAATCAGTTTAACACCGATCGTAACGTTATCACCTGGCATAACCATTTCGGTGCCCTCAGGAAGGATCACTTCGCCGGTTACGTCCGTCGTACGGAAGTAGAACTGTGGACGATAGTTGGCGAAGAATGGCGTATGACGACCACCTTCGTCTTTCGACAACACGTAAACTTCAGCCGAGAATTCTGTGTGCGGCGTAATCGAGCCTGGCTTGCAAAGAACTTGGCCACGTTCAACCGATTCACGGTCAACGCCACGGATCAAAGCACCAATGTTGTCGCCAGCTTGACCGGAGTCGAGCAGCTTGCGGAACATTTCAACGCCGGTAACGGTGGTCTTCGTGGTATCCTTGATACCGACGATTTCACATTCGTCACCAACATTCACGATACCGGTTTCAACACGGCCGGTAACAACCGTACCGCGACCCGAAATCGAGAACACGTCTTCGATTGGCATCAGGAATGCCTGGTCAACTGGACGCTCTGGCTGTGGAATGGCTTCGTCGACAGCTTTCATCAGTTCAAGAATCTTGTTCTTACCGATTTCGTCGTCGCGACCTTCAAGTGCAGCCAGCGCAGAACCGGAGATCACAGGAATGGCATCGCCATCAAAGTCATAATAGGAAAGCAGTTCGCGGATTTCCATTTCGACCAGCTCAAGAAGCTCTTCATCATCGACCTGGTCGACTTTGTTCATGAAGACAACGAGAGCAGGAACGCCAACCTGACGAGCGAGCAGGATGTGCTCACGGGTCTGTGGCATCGGGCCGTCTGCAGCGTTAACCACGAGAATAGCACCATCCATCTGGGCAGCACCGGTGATCATGTTCTTCACATAGTCAGCGTGGCCTGGGCAATCGACGTGCGCATAGTGGCGAGCTTCGGTTTCATATTCAACGTGAGCCGTTGAAATGGTGATGCCGCGCTCACGCTCTTCAGGCGCTTTGTCGATATTTGCGAAGTCAACGGCAACACCGCCGGTTGATTCAGCAAGCACTTTAGTGATCGCCGCGGTCAACGTCGTTTTACCATGATCAACATGACCGATGGTTCCGATGTTGCAGTGCGGCTTGTTCCGCTCAAACTTCTCTTTAGCCATTTTATTTTACCTCTGATTTTCTATCATCTTGATAGTCTGCGCCGCGCTTTGGCGAGACTCTCTAATTCTGTCAACACCCTTTTACCGGTCCGGGGGATTTCCCGTCGGGCCTGCACAAAAGGAAAGCGCGTTACCTCGAAAAGGAGTGGCGGTTAAGCCATTTTCTCCTTGATCTCTTCTGCCACGTTGCTCGGCACTTCCTCATAGTGAGAGAATTGCATCGAATATTGCGCACGTCCCTGACTGAAGGAACGCAGCTCGTTCACATAACCGAACATGTTGGCAAGCGGCACCATGGCGTCCACAGCCTGGGCGATACCGCGTGTATCCGTACCCTGGATTTGACCACGGCGAGAGTTAAGATCGCCGATCACATCACCAAGATAGTCTTCCGGAGTGATCACTTCAACTTTCATGATCGGTTCAAGCAATTTGATGCCGGATTTCTGAGCCGCTTCGCGCATTGCTGCACGACCGGCGATTTCAAATGCCAGCGCCGAACTATCGACGTCATGATAGGCACCGTCATAGACACGGATGTCGAAATCGATGATCGGGAAGCCGATCAAAGAACCGGTTTCAGCCGTTTCGCGCATGCCTTTTTCAACCGACGGGATATATTCCTTCGGAATATTACCGCCCTTGACTTCATCGCTGAAGGTAATGCCCGATCCACGCTCGCCCGGAGTGACTTCGAACTTGATACGCGCAAACTGACCGGAACCGCCGGACTGCTTTTTATGCGTGTAGTCAATGTCGACAGCCTTGCCGAGGGATTCGCGATAGGCCACCTGCGGCGCACCGACATTGGCTTCCACTTTAAATTCGCGGCGCATACGGTCGACGAGAATGTCGAGGTGAAGCTCGCCCATGCCCTTGATGATCGTCTGGCCCGATTCGTGATCGGTCGAAACACGGAAGCTTGGATCTTCAGCAGCCAGGCGATTCAGGGCAACGCCCATCTTCTCTTGGTCAGCCTTGGTCTTTGGTTCCACCGAAAGCTCGATAACCGGCTCGGGGAATTCCATGCGTTCCAGGATGATCGGCTTGTCGGAATCACAAAGCGTATCGCCGGTGGTGGTTGTTTTCATACCCGCCAGAGCAACGATGTCGCCTGCGAATGCCTCGTCAATGTCCTTACGGTCATTGGAGTGCATTTCGAGGATACGTCCGACTTTTTCTTTCTTGTCCTTGACCGAGTTCAGCACGGTGCCTTTTTCCAGCTTGCCGGAATAGATACGGCAGAAGGTCAGCGTACCCACGAACGGATCGTTCATGACCTTGAAGGCAAGCGCGGAGAATGGCGCCTCATCCGATGATGCGCGGCTGTCTTCGGTTTCGCCGTCGAGCTTGACGCCCTTAATGGCAGGAACGTCGAGCGGGCTTGGCATATAATCGACAATCGCGTCGAGCAAAGGCTGAACGCCCTTGTTCTTGAACGCGGAGCCGCAAAGCACAGGCACGAAGCTCTGGTTCAGCGTACCCTTGCGGATCAGCGCCTTGAGCGTCGCAGCATCAGGCAGGTTGCCTTCGAGATAGGCTTCCATGATGTCATCATCCTGGTCGACAGCAAGCTCGATCAGCTTCTCGCGATATTCAGCCGCTTCGTCGACCATATCCGCAGGAATTTCACCATAAGTATATTCAGCACCGAGATCTTCGTTCTTCCAGGTGATCGAACGCTCGTTCACCAGATCGACGAGACCGACCAGATCGGCTTCGATACCGATAGGAAGATACAGAACAGCAGGCGTTGCGCCCAGACGCTCTACGATCGAATCGACGCAGAATTTGAAGTTGGCGCCGGTGCGGTCGAGCTTGTTGATGAAGCACATCCGTGGCACTTTATATTTATCAGCCTGACGCCATACGGTTTCAGACTGTGGCTCAACGCCGGCAACGCCGTCGAAACAGGCTACCGCGCCATCGAGCACACGCAGCGAACGTTCAACTTCAATGGTGAAGTCAACGTGGCCTGGCGTATCAATGATATTGATCCGGTGCTCTGGACCCTTGCGGTCTTCAGCCTGCCAGAAACAGGTGGTCGCAGCAGAGGTAATGGTAATACCACGCTCTTGCTCTTGCTCCATCCAGTCCATCGTCGCCGCGCCATCATGCACTTCGCCGATTTTATAGGACTTGCCCGTATAGAAAAGAATACGTTCGGTCGTTGTTGTCTTACCAGCGTCAATATGGGCCATAATGCCGATATTGCGATATCGTTCGAGCGGATGGCTGCGTGCCATAGTCTGTACTCCAGTATGTGGGGAACCAAATCAGGCCGCCCTATAGTGAAATGGGCTGAACAATGCCAGCCCCGATTAAATCGAAATCTTGATATAAAGTCCGTCCGTGCCCGGCTTGTCGAAGCGCCTCGATCGAGAATAATTCTCTGGCGAGATATGCCCTTCAACAGGTCCGGGACGAACGGTCTATATTTCTTACTACCAGCGGTAGTGGGCAAATGCGCGGTTGGCTTCAGCCATTTTATGCGCATCTTCCCGTTTTTTCACGGCGTTGCCACGGTTGTTCGACGCGTCGAGGATTTCACCCGACAGGCGTGCAGCCATTGTGGTTTCGCTGCGACCGCGAGCGGCAGAGATCATCCAGCGGATTGCCAGAGCCTGCGCACGTTCGGGACGCACTTCGACGGGAACCTGATAGGTCGCACCACCAACACGGCGGCTGCGAACTTCGATGCCCGGCTTGATATTGTTCAGAGCATCATGAAACAATTGCAAAGGATCTTTCTTCGCTTTGGCTTCAACGCTGTCAAAGGCACCATATACGATGCGCTCTGCGGTGGATTTCTTACCATCCATCATCAGGTTGTTCATGAATTTCGAAAGGATAAGATCCTTGAATTTTGGATCGGGTAAAATGACCCGTTTTTCGGGACGACGACGACGTGACATATATTATAACTCCGAAACTGAAACTATTTAGGACGCTTGGCGCCATATTTCGAACGGCTCTGCTTACGGTCCTTGACACCCTGGGTATCGAGAACGCCGCGCAGTACGTGATAACGCACACCGGGAAGATCGCGAACACGGCCGCCGCGGATCAGGACAACACTATGTTCCTGAAGGTTATGACCTTCACCTGGAATGTAGCTGATGACCTCGCGCTGGTTGGTCAGGCGAACCTTGGCAACTTTACGCAGAGCGGAGTTTGGTTTCTTTGGAGTCGTTGTGTAGACACGGGTGCAAACGCCACGTTTCTGTGGGTTGGCTTCCATGGCTGGCACCTTGGACTTCGTCTTCTGGGGCACCCGCCCTTTACGGACGAGCTGGTTAATCGTTGGCATAAAGTCTTCACCTTATAGTAGAATTGTCCTGCAAAATGCAGGGGTTACTCTCACCGCTCAAAATAGCGGCAAGTGTTTTGCCTATGTAAGTTTTCTGCGGCGTCGAGCGGAGCCCGAAGAAGCGGAAGCGCGGCCCTTAGACGGGATTCGTCGGTTCGTCAATACTGGCTCGGCGGGATGAGGATTAGAAAATTGGGTTATTCGTCTTCTGGAAGCGCGTTCAATTGATCTGCTTCCCATTCCCGATAGGTTTGATTAGTGTTTTCTACTTTCCAAGTAGTCGGGCCTGCAGTCGCACGCCCCTTGATGATAGCACCTGCTGCACTCGTACTACTAAACCCATAGCTATCTGAAAAAACTCGATGGTCACCATTTTCAACCAAAACACCTTGATCGACTAGCTCGTTAAACAGTGCCTGATATCCAGCATGTCCGCCATCAGTGCCTATCCAGTCCAGTCGGGCGCCTGAGCCAGCCTGCACTACAAATTGCTCATCCATCAATACCGCATGAGCGGGGATTCTTAGTTCTGGAACCATTGTCACGAACCTAACCTCAGGCCTTAAAGTCTCTTTAGGCAACTCAAGCGCCGGGAACTTCCTGTTCTCCGAAAAAAAGTCATATCGCAAAGCAGGTAACACCAGATAGATATTTTCTAAGAAATCATCCATGTGTGCACGAGCGGCTTCGCTTAAGGTCCGTTCAGGTGGCGACTGTTCGTTATCCAATTTTATTTTTCGTAACCTGAGCGCGTGGCTTATCAGCTTGCTTTCAAGATATCGAGCATGAGCTTTATTTAGAGGCTCTCCATTGGATGTAATGCAAATAGCTTCTGACCACCAATCTTTTTGAGCAGCATGGTTTTTCAGTCGCTTTTTTACATCATCGGTCTCGCCAATGTATAAAAACGGGCGATCATCTTTCTCCCCTACTAGGAGATAAACGCCCGGCCGCTCAATTTCTGGACGCACCATAGCCTTGGGTAACTGGGTACGATTTATAACCAATACGTGCCCAGTCCATTGAAAAGGAATCGTCGCAGTTTTCATCCCTTGGGGATGCCCATCTACAAAAAACAATTCTATCGACCGACCTTTGGATTTCTCCATCAAATCTTTTCCCCACAGCTGACGGTAGTAAACTATGCATTCAATATTTTTCTCCTGCTATGCCCCTCGATCGCTCGGATCAAGTCAGGAGTTACGTATTGGCTTAGACTATCGCGAACAGCGGATTTCAACTGCGGATAAAGTGCACCTTAATTCTCCACCCTCACCCACTAACCGACAACCGCACCCCCATAGCCCGCAGCACCCCCAGCAAAGTCTCCAGCGTCATATTACCATTCGGCCCCAGCGCCTTGTAGAGCGCCTGCCGCGTGATTTTGCTCTCCGCTGCCACCGCCGTCATGCCCTTGGCACGCGCGACATCGCTCAGCGCGGTGCGGATCAGCGCGGCGTCATTTTCTTCAAAGGCGACTTTCAGATAGGTCGCGATCATTTCCGGGCTGTCGAGATATTCCGCAGCGTCAAATTCTGTTGTCGTGATCGCCATTTAAATATGCCTTTCCATAAACGCCCCTTATGGGGGCTTAGCCTTAAGGGCTATATGTCAACGTCTCTCTTCAATGTTTTTGCCATTGCGATATCGCTTTGCTGCGTTTTCTTCGATCCCCCGCAAAGCAATATGATCAATTCGCCTCTACGCTCGACAAAATAAAGTCGATAGCCGGGACCATAATCAATACGTGCCTCACGAACCCCGTCACCCACCGCTTTCACATCACCAAGATTGCCGAAGCTAAAACGATTGACGCGCATAATTATCCGCGCCCGTGCCTCATGATCCTTCAGCTTCTTGAGCCATTTCGCAAAGGCGTCGGTCTGCCGAATGTTCATGAGCGTAAACTGTAGATGACAATAGCTAATTTGTCAACTTTAGATGACATGCGCCTTCGGAACTGCATGCGCTTTGGTAAATCCGCTCTGAATTCTGGATCAAGTCCGGAATGACGAGTTGGCCGAAACTGTCACAGTGCTTCAAACCGTCAAAGCCACCCAAATCGCCACAAAGAAACTCGCCCCGCCCATCATGACAAAACTGTGCCAGATGGAATAGCGAAAGGGCCGCCCCTTGCGGACATAGAAAATCGTGCCGAGCGAATAAAAGGCTCCGCCCGCCAACATCGCCCATAATGATAATGGCGGCAACTGCTCCATCATCTCGGGCACGCCGATAAGGCCCATCCATCCCAGACCGAGATAGGAAGCCAGCGACCAGCGCGAATCCAGGTTCTTGCCGAATATCTTGTACAGCATCGCGGGAATAGCGAGCGCCCAGACGGTCGTCAGCAGGAAGAGGCTGAACTCCGTACCCGCGAGGACAAAAATCGGGGTAAAAGTTCCGGCGATCGTCAGATAGATCGCCGCATGGTCTATCCGGCGCAGCATCAGCCGCCGGTCATGAAAAGGCGACAAATGGTAGAACATGGACATGACGTGAGAAAATGCCACGCAGGCCACATAGGTTGCGACCGCCGCGACCACAGCCAGACCGTGGCCGACAGCAGCCTGTAAAAGCAAGGCCAGACCGGCCGCCAGAATAAAAATCAATCCTATGCCGTGGACAATAAAATCGGCGCGGCGTTCCTGTCTATCGGGCGTGGGGTACATCAGATCACAATCTTTGGAAGGGGGCATTGGAGACGGGATAAAGGTGACAGCATATTTATCGCCAACAGTCACCCATTAACCAACAGCCGCAACCGGGTGGCGGGATCGAAGACTTCCCCTCCAAACCGGCGGAAATTGCCGCTTCCCAACATATATTTCGCCATTTCGGGCATAATTGCGTTACGCTTTTCCCGCTTTTCGCTGCATTTTTGCACAATTTCGCCCGACCGCTATTTCGACACCACGCACGACAAAGACAATCATCGCGTCGTATCCCCGAGTCGCCGGTAAATTAGCCAGAAATGAGCCTCCAAATCTTCCAATCCGGTATCCCGGATACAGATTTAAAATCTTGCGGGATGGTTGCGATGGCGTCGCGGGCGGGTCGAGGCCAGCGCGGGCTCCGCCGTCACAATTCCGTCGTGCAGCAGTCGCCGAAACGTCATTCAACCAGCGTCAGCCTGTCACGGCTTTGCTGCACTGCACCATCCATTCCAGTGTCGCATATAAAAGGCTGATTCCTTCATGACAAAATTGTCTTCCAACGCTCTCTCCCGTCCCTCGCTGATCGCCCTTGCCGCCGCGCTACTGGCCGTCAGCACCACCCCCGCCCTGGCCCAGACCGGCACCGATGATGTCGCCGAAGAGTCAGACGGCGATGTCATCATCGTCACGGCCCAGAAATTCGAGCAAAAATCGACCGATGTTCCGATCACCATCTCGGCCATTTCCAGCGAGCAGATGGAGCGGCTCGGCGTGTCGGATCTCGACGAATTGTCCAACTATGTGCCCGGCCTGAATATCCAGGAGCAGAGCGCGAATAACCCCGGCATCGTCATCCGCGGCATCACCTCCGACAGCGGATCTTCGCAGCAGGCAGCACGCGTCACGCTTTATTATAACGGTGTCGACATTTCCCGTTCCCGCGGGTCCTACCAGGCAATCTACGACGTAGAGCGGATTGAAGTGGTGAAAGGCCCGCAGGCAACCCTGTTCGGCACGGCTTCCGCGGTCGGCGCGATCAGCATCATTTCGGCCAAGCCGGAAGCCGGCTTTTCGGGGGCACTGACCGCAAGGCTGGGCAATTATGACTCGCGCCTTGTCAGCGGCCACATCAATCTCGGCAACGACGTGATCGCTGCCCGTATCGCCGGCGAATGGAAGCAGCGCGACGGCTATATCGAAAATCTCTCGGATCGGCAGGGCGATCTCTACGCTCAGGATCAGCTCGGCCTGCGTGGTTCGCTGCGCTTCACGCCAAGTGACGCGCTGACCATCGACCTGATCGGCACCTATGACCAGCAACGCAACAGCGGCACGCCGTTTATCTCTGGCAATTTCCCGACTTCAGCCGGTCCCGCAAATATTTTCGGGCCCGCTAATCTGTCGGGTGCGCCCGCCGGGATCTCCGCAACGGTACTGGGCAATGACGAACTGGGTCTGCGCCGCGAGGTCTATGACGGCAATCTGACGGTCAGCTATGATTTCGCCGACGGCTGGAACTTCACCACCGTCAACGGCTATCGCAAGTTCGACAGCCAGGAAGTCTTCGACGCCGATGGCTCCGCCGCCTGGTATCTGGAATTTGAGGAAGATTCGCAGGGCTGGCAGGTCAGCCATGAATCGCGCTTCGCCTATCAGGACGACAATGTCCGCGCGTCATTCGGCTGGAACTATTTTCACGAGGATAATTTCCAGAGCGTGCCCTTTTCGACCGAAGAAGGCACCTTCCTGCAGTGCACCGCAAATCTGATCCCCGGCATGGGCTGCATCGCGGCGGATGGCAGTGTTTCTGCCGCAGGCGCAACGGCGATCCTGACACAGGGTCTGGCGACCGTGCTGCCCTATAGTTCGGTGTTCCAGAATCTTGGCGTAAACGACAGCTATTCGGTGTTCGGCGACGTGCGCTGGACGGTGACGCCAAGGCTGGAGCTGACAGCCGGTGTTCGCGGTTTGATCGAGAAGCGCAAGTCGGGCTATTATTCTGTCGCGCCGAATAGCGTGCTCACCGGTGGGCCGATGATCCCCAGTCAGTCGACCACGAACGGAACCTTGTGGTCGGAGGACAGCTTTGCAGCAGTCCTGCCGCGCCTCAATGCGCTTTATCGCCTGTCCGATGATGTCAACATCTACGCCACCATTTCAAAGGGTCGGCGCTCACCCACCGTCAACCAGACAGCGACCTCGACCAGCCTGATCCCGGAAGAAACCGTCTGGAATTATGAAGGCGGTATCAAAGGTTCGTCCGGCATCTTCTCGGGTTCACTGGGCGTCTATTACCAGAAATATGACAACTTCCAGGTGTCACGTATCGTTTCCGATGCCAATGACCCTTCCGGCCAACCGATCGGTTCGACGGTCATCGAGAGCGCCGGCTCGGCGAGCAATCTCGGCGTCGAAGCCGAGCTTCAGGTAAAGCCGACCAACTGGCTGACCATCTTCGGCAATGTCGGCTGGATCGACGGCGGCATCGACGACAAGCCGGAAAACGGCGTCTATGCGGGCAACCGCTTTCGCTTGCAGCCCGAGTGGCAGGCAGCAGCAGGCTTCACCGTCAACGCCCCAATGGGCAACGGCATGCGACTGTTCGTAACCCCGAGCGTCACCCACCGTAGCCGGATTTTCTTCGAAACCACCAACAACCCGGATATCGCGCAAGCGCCGGTAACATTGGTCAACGTCAAGGGCGGTATCAGTTTTGCCGACGATCGGTACGAATTGGCGGTATTTGCCCGCAACCTGACAGACAAGAACTATCTGCTTGATGCCGGAAACACCGGTGGTGCTTTCGGTTACCCCACGTTCATCCCGGCCGAACCGCGCTTTTATGGCATCCAGGCCAGCGCGAAATTCTAGAATATTAATAGTCCGTTGCCGACGGCCCATCTCCTCTAAATTCGGGTACGGAAAGAGGCGATGGGCTGTCTGGCTTCGGGCCTATCCGGCCAAGGACTTCTCGATGTCCGCCACCGGCGAATTGGTCAGCGTCTTGGCTTGTTCCAGCACAATCTTGTCACTCACTTCCTGATGCAGCAACGGGCGGATTTCGCCCAGCGTGTCGGGGTCTGCTACCAAAATCAGCCGTTCATATCCGCCTTTGTGCGAACGCTCGTATAATTTTTCCGCGATGATCTTGGAGAATGTCGCCTCCATGCTCTCGCGCGGAGATTGCTCGGACGGCGACTTGCCGGAGGGGCCCTGATCGGCGAGATCGCCGGGTGTCCAGTCGCCGTCATGTTCCAGCGAACCGCTTCTTACAAAAAAGGTCTTTGCCTCCCTGCCCGTCGCAACCACTACAAATGTTTCTTCCGGAAAATTAAGTGTGCCCATATTCATGTCCTTTTCTAGGTTCAGACAATCAACGCGTGGCGGGGCGAAAGGTTGCTTTTCGCGGTCAGCGGCAAGGCGAGCAAGACCCGTGTGACGCGGCTGCGGCGGGGCAATTAAACATATCCTGCGAGCAATTCGTTAACCCTATATTTACAAGCGAAGCCTAGTAAAATGGCGTAAATTCGATCAGCCATTATGGGGTGCTCTGAAGACATGGTGTTAACGCCACAAACCGAAAAAAACTGGCGGACATCCTGGCAAACCCCATGGCGGTCGCCAAAGATCCCCGAAGCGATCCGGCCATCTGTCGAGGAAATGCAGCTGCAGCGGGCGCTGACCCACGTGCCGATGATCTATCTTGTCGGTATTTTCAATCTCGTGGCGGTGATGATCCTGTCTGCCCATGAAGGGGTCGAGACAATCTATTACGCCTGGATGGGGCTGTTAGCGGTAGGCGGTCTGGGGCGGATGATCATTTGGATACGCTATCCGAAAAATCCCGAATCAGCAGAGCAAACGCACAAAATACTCAGAAATCTGTCCATCCTTGCGGTTGGTATCGTCTCGTTTCTCAGCATCTGGTCGGTATATATAATTGCGACCGGTATCTTCGCCAACAAGATGTTCGTTCCGATGTCACTGGTATTCGGTTCGACCTGTATCGCCCATTGTCTGGCCTGTTTGAAAAAGGCAGCCGTTACGGTTCTGATTGTCGGCGTCATCCCCTCTGCCGTTGCGATGATATTGATTGGCAGTTTTGATGATGTGATCATGGGGGCTAGCATGATTACGATCGCGCTGCTGATGATCCGGTTCATCATCGATAGTTACAACCAGATCATCTCCGGCCTGATCATGCGGCATACGATCTGGAAACAGGCGCATAGCGATCCCCTGACCGGGCTAGCCAATCGCCGCGCGATGATGAACTATCTTCGCCTCGCCGAACAGAGCTTCGCGAAAGATGGTAACGGCTTTGCACTCGCTCTGATCGACCTCAACCAGTTCAAGCAGGTGAATGACAATCTGGGCCATGATGTCGGTGATCGCCTGCTGGTCGAAGTTGCCGACAGACTGAACCAGAGCAGTATGGCAGAAGAGATTGTCGGTCGTCTGGGCGGAGATGAATTTCTGATCTTCATACCCGACGTGACCGGCCATGATCACGCTCTGGCGAGGGCAACGGCCTATCTCTCCGGCTTTGCCAGACCCGCCCACATCAATGGCCACGTCCTGACCCCGTCGGCCAGCGTCGGCATCGCTGTCCAGTCGCTTGACGGCAAAGGCGCCGAACAACTGCTCAAGGCTGCCGATAGCGCGCTCTATGAAATGAAGCGTGCGGGTAAAGGCGCGGGCAAATTGGCGGCCCCGCCGATCCGCCATATTGGCTGAAGGCGCGAAACTATCGGATCAGGGCCTTATAAGAGAAGCCATCCGGTTGCCGCCCGACTGGCTAGCGATAAATGTCTCTGACTTCACAGCTTGAACACGCGCCGCGCATTTCCCGACAGGAACGCATCTTTCTGGCTTTCGGATAGTGCGAGGGCGTCCAGATGCTTCAGGCACATGGACGGCGACAGCATCGGCCAGTTTGAACCAAACATCACCCGGCTTTGCCCCATACCCTTCATGAAGGTAACGAAATCGGCCGGCAAACGATGAACCGCATAAGCCGATGTATCGACATAGAAATTGGGGAACTTGATGGTCAGGGATATCAACTCGTCAATCCATGGAAAGCCGACATGACCGCCGATAACAACAAGCTCGGGGAAGTCCAGCAGAACGTCCTCCAGATACGGAATGGGACGTCCGGTTTCTGAACGCAGCAACGGCCCGGTATGGCCGATCTGGGTGCAAAATGGTACACCGAGATCGACACAGGCGGCATAGATCGGGTAATAGCGCCGGTCATTGGGCGGCAAGTCCCACAACCAGGGTACCACGCGAACGCCAACAAATTTCTTGCGATCAACCCAGCGGCGAATCTCGCGAACCGCCTGCATGGGGTTAGTCAGGTCTACAGTGGCCAGACCGCGAAACCGGTCCGGCGCGGCATCAATTTGTGCGCTCACCTCTTCATTGCTGATCAGGGAACCCGTCGGCCCATGCCAAGCGGAAAGCAGGCTGATCTCAACATCGGCAGCATCCATTGCAGCCAGCGTCGACGCGACCGAAGGCACCAAAGGCTCATCGGTTTGCCCCGTCCAGCGGAGTAATGTGGCTAACCATGGCGCGGCTGCCATCCGTTCCGTTGTCATTTGTGACCAGACGTCTATTGCACTCATATCCACTCCTGCTTTCTGATAATGCTTCACTAGTGTAGTAATATCGGAAAGCTTTGGTTGTCAAGGGGGACGCCAATATGTCGGCACGCGAACTACGACTCTATTCGCTGTTACAACGTACTGCCCATCGGCTTAAGATCGAAGCCGACAGTGCAATGACGCACGCTGGTGGCCTGACAACTGCTCAGGCCGCAACGATGGCGATCATTGCGAGCGAGGGCCCAGTTCCTCAGCGCTTGATCGCCGAAGCTCTATCTCAACGGGAAAGCGCCATTACCGCAATGGCGGCAAGGCTGCTCAAGGCCGGTTACATCAAGAAAACCCGTTCAACCGACGATGCTCGCATCTGGGAGCTGGAAGCCACAGAGGAAGGACGCGAGGCTTTGGAGCGGATGCGCGAACCGTTTGACCATATCAATGCGGTTCTGGATGACAGCTTTAAGGGTGAAGATATGAAGAGATTGGCCGGGGCGTTGCGAACGCTACTCGACAAACTGGAAAATTAACGCCTCTTTCCTAGGGGCAACCAAATCAGCAACAGTCCAATTATCGCGGGGCCAGCCTGCACCAGCGCGATATCCAAGGATACCCGCCACGCCCCCAATAGGCCCGCAGCGGCCACGAACAACAGAAAAGCAGTCGCGACCTTGCGCTGCCATTCGACGTTGCGGATGAATAGCGACCAGAACAAGCCAGCCGCGAGACAGAGATTATAGACGCCCTGATTGGCGGCCATAGCGGTTGTCGGTTCGAACAGGCTGGCCGGGAGGTCGGGAAAAGTCGCTGGCCCCTGCCCTTGCCACGCAAATATCCCGAACCAGGCTATATAGAGATGCAAGAGAGCGACCAGAACAATCATGATCTTTGCCAGTCTCGACATGTTGCGACTCCCCCAAGCTTGCCCTCGTATAGATTGTAGAATTCCAGGTGGTAAAACGGCAAGCGCAATCTGGGCTAGCCGCGCTCACCGAGCACCTGGTTCTCGACACCGATCCGGTGGCGCAGCAGTACGGCATTGAGGATGGAAAAGACCAGGGCCACCCAAGGCAGGCCGAGCATTAACGGGACAATCGCGATCTCGAGGACCACGACCAGATAATTGGGATGGCTGATATATTTATACGGCCCGCGCTTCACGCGATCGAAATGCGGCGCCGAGATGATCCTTGTCGTCCACCAGCGGCCAATGCTCGCCAGCGTCCACACGCGCAGGACCTGTGTGACGACGAACAGCACCAGCATCGCGGGATGGATGACATGCTGCGGGTCGACGAGCAGCGCGATGACCGCGATCCAGGCGCTGTGGAGAAAGATGAAATAATGATAATGGTCCGCGCCATGTTCCTGTCCGCCTTCGCCGAGCAGACGCTTGGTATTGCGATTGGCGTGGACCAGCTCGCCCAACCGCTGGACGACGATGTAGACCAGCATCCAAGTCACCGGTGTCGGACTGGTCGTAAAAATCGCTCCCAGTTGGTCGGTCATGTTACGCCTTGCGGATCAAGGATGCCGACCGCCGCGGTGAAACCCGGACCCAGCGCAGTGAGCAATATCGGCTTGTCCGGCTTCTCCGCCAGTAGCTTTTCGAGCACGAACAGGACAGTAGGCGAGGACATATTGCCATGCTGGCGGAGGACCTCCCGGGTTGCGGGGATGCCTACAATTTCGGGCGCGAAATAGGCTTCCAGCGCTTCAACCACCCTGCCGCCGCCGGGATGGCAGGCGGGTTCGGCAAGATCGGATTTTTCGAGCCCCTGTGTTTCCAGAAACCCGTCGCAGAAAGGCGCAAAATCCTTTGTCACGAAGCTGGGGATATCGCGGGCCAGCACCAGATCGAAGCCGGTGGTTCCGATATCCCAGCCCATCATGTCGCGGGTGTCGGGCCAGGTCTTCTGGTCAAAGGCACCGAAGCGGGGCGCGCCGGCCGGTCCTGCCTTGCCACTGATCACCGCAGCAGCACAGCCGTCGGCGAACAGGGCCGTTGCAATCATATTCTTCTTGTCGAACTGACTATAGTCATAAGACAGGCTGCACAGTTCCAGCGAGATCATCAAGACATTCTGCCCGCCGCCCGCCGCAGCAAGGTCATTGGCCAGCCGCAACCCGAGCACGCTGCCGGCGCAGCCATAGCCGAAAACCGGAATCGTCTGGGTCGACGGATCGAAACCCATCGCCTCGATCATCCGGCTGGGTATTGAAGGCGTCATCATCCCCGTAGTGGAAATCATGATGATGGCGTCGATATCGGAGGGCCGCAACGCAGCATTGTCCAGCGCTTCCCCGGCCGCCTTGTGCGCTAGCCGCGTGCCAACCTGCCCGTAAATAGCCGCTCGCCCTGTCCAGCTGCGCGGCTCCAGATAATGATCGGCCTCGCAAGCAAGATAGCGTTGCTCGATCCCGCTATTGCCCAAAATCTGCTCCAGCCGTGCGGGTAGCGCCGCTCCTCGCGCCTTGGCCAGCACGGCCAGCACCTCGGCCTGGGTAATCCGGTGATCGGGAACGGCAGTGGCGATGGATTTCAATGCAGACATAGAGAACTTTCAGTGATCATATTGCCCCTGTTACAGCAGATACCGCCTCGAAACACTGAAATCTGGTGCATTGCACCATAGCATGTATGTCCGATGCCCGTGAAATGCCGAGGCAGGAAAATATTACACGCAAAAAAATAGCTGTATTACAGTGACCTCTATCTGGATTTACCGTTTATTGTGCACTGCACCATTTTTCTTGACATCGGCGATCCCATCCCTTATTTGTGCACTGCAACATAGAAGTGAGATAACCGATGGCTGACACGAAAAACGAAACATCCCCTGCTCCGGCGGCGAAAGTAACCGGCTCGCTCTCTGCTGACGCGGCTTATGCTGCAGCAGCCTCCGCGACCAGTATGTCCGACAAACCAGCTTCAGAAGCTGCGATTGCCGAGAAGACCGAAACCCCGAAGCCGGTGGCTACAGCTGCTAAACCGGCAACAGCGGCACAGCCTGCTGCCAAAACAACCGCAGCAACCAAGCCGGTAACAAAGAAGGCTGCTCCAAAGCGTAAAGCCGCTGCAAAGCCCGTTGCCAAAACCACATTGAAAAAAACGACCAAAGGAACCAAGAAGATGGCTACAACCAAAACCACCACAACCAAGCGCGTTGTGAAGAACACCAAAGCGGCCAACACCAAAGCTGCCAACACTGCCAAGAAAACTGCTGACAAGCTCGGCTCCCGCTTCGAAAAGCTGACTGCCGACGCGCAGACACGCGCTAAAGCAGCTGCCGACCGTGCCGTTGCGCTTTCGAAAAATGCTGTTGAATTCAACCGCGAAAATGTTGAAACCCTGCTTGAAAGTGGCAAGATTGCTGCAAAGGGCGCTCAGGAACTCGGCAAGACAAACGTGAAATATACCCGCGAGAATTTTGTTGAAGCCAGCCGTGCCCTGCAAGGTTTGTTTAGCGTAGCGACGCCAAAAGACATGTTTGCAAAGCAAGCTGACTATGTCCGCAGCGGCCTGGACCGGGTGATGGACCAGACTTCGAACAACGCCGACGCCGTCGTCAAGCTCGCTGGCAAAGCTTATCAACCGATTGCTGATCGCGTCAGCGAAATCCGCAAGGAACTGAAAGCAGCTGCATAAACCGCTTTTTCTAGAGATTAAAAAAGGACCGTTCCGTTGGAGCGGTCCTTTTTATTTGCCCTTTGTAAACATCCGCAACGGCAAAAGCTGTGGAAACTATCAATCCCCCACTTGCCCTCGGGGGTAAAAATACCATATCTTGAGACTAATGATGAACCAGCAGATTCTTTCACCCGAACAAAAACCTGACCGGCCAAGCCGCGCCAGCGACCAGCCGGTCATGAGCGACGATCCGGACAAAGGATCAGGCGACGATGGTGATAACACAAATCTCGGCATCGCAACCAAGACCCGGGCCAAGACCAAGAAGCCCAGCCCCTATAAGGTCCTGATCCTCAACGACGATTATACGCCAATGGAATTTGTTGTCCTCGTGTTGAAGCGGTTCTTCAACATGGACATCGACGAAGCAACGCGCGTCATGCTCCATGTTCACCAGAAAGGCGTCGGGGTATGCGGCACGTTCAGCTATGAAGTCGCAGAAACCAAAGTCACGCAAGTGATGGATTTTGCCCGTAAAAACGAGCATCCACTGCAGTGCACGCTCGAGAAAGCCTGATAATAATCAAGGAAATTCCCATGTCCGATATACCTGTCATCACTGTGGACATCGTCTCCGATGTAGTCTGCCCATGGTGTATCATCGGATATAAGAAGCTTGAAAAAGCCATGCAGCGATTCGAAGGCAAAGCCCGTTTTGAACTGGCTTGGCACGCCTTTGAGCTAAACCCTTCCATGCCGCCGGAAGGCCAGGACATCAGCGAGCATATGGCCCAAAAATATGGTGCCACGCCCGAACAAAGCAAAGCCAATAGAGAGCGTCTGCGCAATGCAGGGAGCGAACTGGATTTCGAATTCAGCTATGGTGACAATATGCGGATGGTGAACACATTTGATGCGCATCGTCTGCTCCACTGGGCTGGCGAAACCGGAAAGCAAACGGCCTTGAAACTGGCTTTGTTCAAAGCGCATTTTACCGACGGCAAAAATGTAAACGATCATGAAACCTTGATTTCTGTCGCAGCGTCAGTCGGTCTGGACGAGAAGCGCGCCCGTGATCTGCTAAGCACCAACCTGTTTGCGGAAGAAGTGAGGGCGACGGAAGCCGAGTGGCAAGACAGGTTCATTACCGGCGTACCGGCCTTCATCTTCAACAAGAAATTCATGGTACCGGGTGCTCAGGAAGCAGATGTCTTTGCCAATATTATCGAGAACAAGTTGCTCAAAGAAGCTGCCTGAGCCTCACTTTTTCCTGGGCGGCATCGGAAAGAAGCCGGACGTCTGTTCGATATAGTCGACATAGTCAGGACGGTTCTTTTTAAGGCTTTTTTCCAGCAAAGGTGCTCCGCTCCACTTCATCAGAGTGAAGCTCAGGAACAGCGGGCCGACAATGGCGACCCAGACTGGCCAGCCGGTTTGCGAAGCCACCAGCCAAATCCCCCACCAGGCACAAAAATCGCCGAAATAATTGGGGTGACGGGTATATTTCCAAAGCCCGCTATCAAGCACTTTGCCTTTGCTGGCAGGGTTCGATCGGAACGCTTTGAGTTGCATGTCGCCGATCGTTTCAAAGGCGATACCAACCACCGCGATGACAACGCCGATAATGGCGACAGGACCAACTGAATCAGCGCCAGCTAGCAAAATACCAAGTTGGGCGGGCAGACAGACGATAAAAAGCAGGGGGATTTGCGTCACCCATGCTTTCAACAGCGCCGCTTTCGCGAAACTCATTCCCTGCTTTTCCATCGCCCGGCCCATTATTTTTTTGTACCGCGGGTCGACCCCTTCCTTGCGCCAGCGCAAGAACAAGTGGGTTCCCAGCCGGATCCCCCACAATGCCGTCAGCGCCCAGATTATATAGGCTAACGCCCCCGGATTTTCCGTTTGCAGGAAAGATGCACTCGCCATGATCGCCATGCCATAAGCCCAGAAAGCATCAATGAATGACACGTCCCGGATGCGAATGGATATCAGCCACAAGCACAGCATGATAGCGACCAGCAGAACAAAATTCAGGCCCAAGGCTATCAGTATATTCACTTTGGCTCTCCTGCCTTTGGCTTGCCGCTCGCACTTCCCGGATCGGTCGAGACAATATCACGCATTGCTTTCTCCGGATATTTCGGGGTCACGCTGTGATAAAAATCGCTGAGTATCTTCATGTCGGCTTTATAATCCCCCGAGGGCATGAACGATGGGCCCAAACCTCCTGTCTTCTTCTGATAGTCCATCAGACCGATGATCAACGGGACTTTCGCCTGCAGCGCAATATAATAGAAACCGGTCCGCCATTGCTTGCCGGCACCGCGCGTGCCTTCGGGCGGAATCGTCAACAGGAAATCATCCCGCCGCTCGAATTCCCGGACCATCGCATCAACCATATTGTGGGATTTGAACCGGTCTACCGGAACGCCGCCCAAGCGCCGCATCATGTCGCCCCAGGGCCATTTGAATAAAGTATCTTTGCCTATCCAATAGGAGGAAATCTTGAGCTTGTTGAGCAACCCGAAATAATAAAGGAAATCCCAGTTACTGGTGTGGGGAGCCGCAATGATAACGGCTTTTCTGGGTGGAGGGTTTTCCTGAACCGCAGTCCAGCCGTTGATCGTAAACATGAATACGGAAAAGCGGCGGACAATTTCCGACAACCAGCTCGGTTCAATCTCGTCGTGCACGCATCCTCCCTCTCGCGGGATCAGACGCCGCAATGATTGGAGCAACCATAAATCTATTTTCAAACTGCGCAACGACAGATATCCGCAGCGCATTAATCCGGACGCTATAACGCAATCCTTCTATAAAGCGGTTTTGCTGCCTCGCGAAGAGCCGTTGCAGCCCCTACTTTACATCAGCTTCTTGAACGGGGTGAACGGGTTTACGACTGCGCGCATGCCTTAGCGCCTCATGTACCGGCGAATAAGACCAAGCGGCCTATTCGGCGGCTATTTGTAAAGAAGGATATTTTGCGATGATATGGTTATAGACGGCCGGATGGAGTGATTGTGCGAATTCACAACCGAAATAGTCGCCATCGCGCCAACACACCTTGCTCTCCAGCGCAGCGAATGACGGCAGTTTCAGAAAAATCACCTTTTCACCGGTCAAGCGTGTCAGACAGCGCATCCGGAAGCCGGTGATGGACAGATCCAGAATCATCGCATCAACGCTGCCCAGTCCTGGCTCGCGGACGGAAGCGGATATTTCGACATCGGTTCGTAGTGAGGCGCGGGGATCGCGCCGATTGGATATATTGTTCATTGGACCGCCTTACCGTTCATATTGCCCCCCAATTTCCGAATAAAATGCAGACCCCCGATGGTATATTCCGGTATCGTCACTTCCATGACCAGCAACCGAATGCCTGCAAGCAAAGATTAACAAGAGATGTTTATTCAATCGTTAACAACCAGCGCGGTTTTTTTAGCAAATGACGGAAATTTACCGAATGATATGAGCTCTCTTAGTCCCGGTCACCACAATCGACCTGGCACAAATCTGCTTCTTCGTCCTCGAGCTCAATCTGGATCGTGATGTGATGGATAGAGAATCGCGCTTTCATTTGCCGTTGCACCTCGGCCAGGAAACCTTTTCCGGGGTGGCCATGCGGTAAAACCAAATGGGCGGTCATCGCGGTCTCGCTCGTGCTCATCGGCCATATATGGAGATCATGAACCGCCTCGACCCCTTGCAACGACGCAAGATATCCGAACACTTCTTCGACATCAATATCTCGAGGCACACCCGCTAGCGACATCCGAACGGCTTCGGACAGCAATCCCCATGTACTCCAGAATATCAGACCGACGATCAGCAAGCTGAGCAAAGGATCGATCCAGTTTATTCCGGTAAAATAGATGACAATGCCACCAACCACGACGCCCGCAGAAACGCCGGCATCAGCCATCATATGCAGAAAAGCTCCACGAATATTGATGTCATCCTTCTGCCCGCGAATGAAAAGCATCGCGGTCCCGAAATTGATTATGATGCCAAGTGAAGCGACAATGATGACGGTGGTCGAAGCGACCGCACTAGGAGCACTGAAACGCTCGATCGCTTCCCAGGCGATGGCGCCACAGGCTACGAGCAGAAACAGTCCATTCAGCAAAGCAGCCAGGATGGACGATCCTCCCAGACCGTAAGTAAATTGTTTGCTTGGTGGGCGTTTCGCAAGTTCTGCGCCTGCCCACGCAACGGCCAATCCCAGAACATCCGATAGATTATGACCCGCATCGGCTAGCAGCGCCATTGATCCAGCCAGCAAGCCAAAAGTCACTTCAACGATGATGTAAATTACATTGAGCGCGATGCCCAAGGCGAAAGCGCGACTGAAATTTTTCGGCATATGGCCATGCGGACCATGACGATCATGATGGCTATGGGAAGAATGCCCGTGGCTATGTTGATGACCTGCGGACATTCACGCTCCGACGATGACAATGCAAACTTTAAGCTGCAATTACACGGATTAGTCCAAGCGGTCTATATTTTCCTTCCATATTTTCCGTATGTTATATCATCTAGTGATGAGTTGATGCCGGGATCAATCGACAATCAATCCAATCGCCAGATAGATGATGATTGCAGAACCAAAGCCAAAGATCGTTGCGAGAACGAATATTATCCGCAACAGATTTGCATCCATACCGCTCCAGTTTGCGAGACCTGAACAGACGCCCATGAGCTTGCCGTTCGCTTTGTCGAGTTTCAGTTTGTTTTTCATAGGACGATTACTTCCCTTGTTTGATGAGATGGGTTCCGGCCAATTGCTCGGGCGGGTTTCGCTGCTTTTGTTGTTGCCCGCCATCATACGAGCAATGCTGATGCGTTCTGGAAGGCGGGCATTACGCTGGCACCGATGAACAGGCTTGCCATTGCGATCGCACCGAAAGCGGCGAGAAACGAATTTTGAATATTATAGGACATGATTTATCTTCTCTTTTCTTGAGCTGGGTTAAACAATGATTGAAGCTGCGTGACCGACGGCCGGGCCAACACTTGCGCCAACAAATAGAGCGGCTGAAAACAAGGCGGCTACGGCTGCGGTCAGACTGTTGGAGATATTCGAGAACATTGTGATACCTTTCGATTTGAAACTGCGTTTCGCGTGATTGCGAAGATATCCAATACTTTGCACAGCCCGTGCCAAATTATATATGTCCATATATATCAATGATTTGATCAATCCGACAACCCGACACCGGTACAAAGAAAACCTATAGTTGGTGATATTTCCCATTTTTTGGTTTTCGTGAATGAGAAATGAATGGAGCTTGGGGGCTTCCGAATTTACTTCTCTTTAAATGCGACGAAAGCTAGTGCAATGCTCTGCCATGAACCTGTCCCAGCTTACCTTGCACAACTTCCGCAACTATCCGGAATTGCGTCTGGTGGCAAAACCGGGCTTCATGGTTTTCAGCGGCGAAAATGGTGCCGGAAAAACCAATATCCTGGAAGCCCTGTCCTTGCTTGCACCCGGCCGCGGACTCAGACGAGCCGCGCTTCGAGACATGGCCTGTCAGACGGGAACGGGTAATTTCGCTGTTGCTGCGCAATTGGGCGACATCCAGATCGGGACTGGCACGGATTCAGACGCGCCGGAACGTCGAAAAACACGGATTAATGAAGCCGCTGCCCCGACCAATGATCTGGCAGAATGGCTTTCCATATTGTGGTTGACCCCTGCAATGGATCGCCTGTTCACGGAAGGAGCCGCAGGACGGCGAAATTTTCTTGATCGACTGGTCATGGCGCTAGAGCCCGCCCACGCACGGAATTGCGCCCGCTACGAAGCTGCCCGGCGCGAACGGAACCGGCTGCTTGCGGATGGATATCGGGCAGACAAGGACTGGCTGGAAGGATTGGACGTGCAACTCGCGCAATTCGGTTCGGCCGTCGCAGAAGCGCGCGACCGAATGGTGTCGGCACTCAATGAGAAGCTGGAACAATCAGACAGCCAGATATTTGCCACACCCATTTTGCAAATTGCAGATGATAAGCTGCACACGGAGCAGCAGCTCCATCAAATGCTGCAACAGAACCGATCTGCGGATCGGGCGGCGGGCCGGACGTTACGCGGGCCACATCGCGCCGACCTCACCGTATTTCATGCAGCGAAGCAGCAGCCAGCCGAAAAATGCTCAACCGGCGAACAGAAAGCGTTGCTGTTCTCCATCATCCTGGCGCACGCGGATTTGATTGCCGATCGACGTCAGAGCCGACCCATCCTGCTGCTTGATGAAGTGGCGGCCCATCTCGATCCACAGCGCCGGGCAGCCCTATTTGACAAACTGGCGGAAAGAGGCGGGCAGGTCTGGCTTACCGGTACAGAACCGGCGTTGTTCAAAGACATTCCGGACAGTGCATCGCATTTTGAAGTGTCAAACGGAGCCATTAAAGAGCGATAAATGGCTGACCAGCTACATCATCGTTTACCGATAATTAACCATATTCTTTAGCGTAGATTTTGCGACCGGCGGTTATGCTGCTCCGGATGAACGCAACGCCCCTGACAAATTCTGCCACTCTGCTTCGAAATGCGATCATTCCGATCCTTTTGGTATTGCAGGCAATTTTAGTGCCTACCCCGGTCAAGGCCAACGACTATCTGCAGTGCGTCCCTTTCGCCAGAGAACTGAGCGGTATCCAGATTTACGGCGACGCGCACAGTTGGTGGGACCAAGCGGCGGGCGTTTATCAACGGGGCTCACAACCGATCGAAGGTGCGGTGCTATCGCTGCCCGGTTATGGCTCAATGCAGCTGGGTCATGTCGCGGTGGTTCACAAAATTGTCGATAGCCGCAATATATTGATCAGCCATGCCAACTGGTCCCCGATCGACGGACGGCGCGGGCAAATCGAACGTCGTGTCGCCGCTAGAGACGTGTCGGCGAACAATGACTGGAGCCTGGTCCGGATCTGGTATGCCCCCATAGACAAGCTTGGCACTACCGCCTTTCCGGTCAACGGGTTCATTTATCCCAAGAATCCGGCCAAGCAAAATGGCCGGCAATGGGCCTCCGCTAAACCGGCACCCCGGAGCCAGGCGCCGAATCGAACACTTTTTGACCGTCGCCTGAAGGCAGAACTTTCCCAGTCCGCGGAAGCGGAACGCCCCGATAATGTCGGCCAGGTCGACTTGATCGGAGAATTGCTGGACAGAGTCGGAAGCTGAGGCCAGATTGAAGCATGATGCTTCGACCGGAACCTCTCGCATGACCACAGATCCCTCTACCTGTCTGGTGATTCTCGCCGGCGGACAGTCGACCCGGATGGGCACCGACAAGGCGGTCATCACACTCCGCGGACGACGGATGGTCGATATTCTAATCGACAGATTTGCCGGCAAGGCCGATCATCTCTTTCTGTCCGCTTCACAAGATTACGGCACCGGTCTTCCCCTGGTCAGCGACAACCCGGACTTCCCCGGCGGACCGGTCGGCGGCATTTTTTCGCTGGCGGAGAGGTTGCCGGAGGTACAGCCCGGCCTTTCCGGGTTTGCGACCGTTCCGGTGGATGCGCCTCGTGCACCGGCCGATCTGGTCGAACGCCTCTCGGCCAGCGGAGTCTGCGCGGTGGCTCAGGATGGACAACGCATTCATCCGACCTTTGCCTATTGGCGCTGCGATATCATCAACCGCATCAGCGCCACCCATGATCTCGGCGAGCGGGCACCGTCCTTACAGTGGCTGGCCCGGCAATCAGCAGCGCAATCTGTGACCTGGTCCGACGAGACGCTGTTCATGAATATCAACCGCCCGGAGGATCTGGCGGCGGCGGAACATGACAAAACAGCCGGCGCTTGAGGGAAGCACCGGCTGTCTTTAATTCGGCACTCAGGCTTGTTCAGCGTGACCGTTAGCGATTGCCAATTAGTCGAGACGACGGATTTCCGTTTTGGTCAGGCTGGTCATCAGCTTGCCTTCGTTGTTCGAAAGCGTCGAAGCTTCGATCCGCCGCACTTTACCTTTGTAGATTACCAGAAGATCACCGGCATCGGTAACGCGGTTCACTTTGGCGACGCTCGACCCAGTGGCGTCATAAAGCCGGTCGTTGCGTTCCGCTTCGGCAGCGGATGCAGCAGGAACGGTGAAGGACAGCGCGGTTGCTGCAAGGATCAGGGAAGAAATTTTACGCATGGTTTATTCCAATGTTTTTGAGAATGATGATCAAACTATGCCCCGCCCAAGATAAGTTGCAATATGAAATGTTGCACTTGCGAATTCATTTTTTGCAATTGACCATAAAAGCGCTGAAAAAAGGGAGGAGGACACATTGTCTTCCGGCCGTTACCCGGCGATCCCTTAGCTAATTTACTAGCCCGACAAAATTCCATCGATCCATGATCAACAGGCTTTCGTCTTTCCGACTCTTCCTGCCATCATTCAAAGCCGATGAATCATAGTCCGGCACGGTGCCTGAAACTTTACACGGTAGCCCATTTATATTTTCCGTAACCTTTGCCCCAAGTCCGCATGTTTCCTGCATTTGTGGGTCGCGAGTACGACGGACAGTGTAAACTTCCAAATGCCCCGGGAAATTGGCGCGCCAGTAATGTGCACGCGAGCAAAATGATATTGTGCCTATCCAGATTATCAAAGAGCCTGCCCCCTAACTTTCTTGGGGCCGGTGACAAAGATAAGCGATTGGGATGGGTGTAGGAAAGGGCATTTCGAAGGGTTGATCGGACATATTTACGATCGGAATCGCTACATCCAGAGCGACAGCGCGGCAGAAAGATCGCCGTCACTCGCCAGCCTATAAAAAGGATGCCCCGAAACATCGGAGCACCCTCTTATATCGACTATATGCAACAGGCTCAGCTAAAGGCCGGCTCCAACGGACGCGGGGCTTCCATTTCGCGATCCATCTTTCTGCGCGCCTCGCCTACGGAGGCTTTCATTTCGGTCAGCTTCCGATCAAGCAGACGTGCCCGCCTTTGGCGCTTCTCGCGAGTTAAAAACGGGTTTTGCGGGGTCGGCATAGCGTCGACATTTGTCGTAAAATATCCTTCCGGCCGGGACAGGTCTGCTTCGCCCAGATAAGGCCTAGGCGCTGCGGCAACTCTCCGCTCGCCAATGGGGCTACCGTCTCTGCCAAGCGGCACGTCAAGTTCCGGCAGGTTCGCGACAAAATTCGCGAACGCGACCTTAGTACTAACGTTGCTCTCGACGGTCTGCGCTGTGACCTGCTCACTATCCACCTTTGGCATGATCGGGTCTCTGCGCAACTCTGGCATGATCGCCTCGTTCATCTCGGCAGGAAAGGGATCCCTGCCATGAACTTCGACTTCGTTAATTTCGACAGCTGCCTGCCCCTTGCTCTTACGGCGGCGGCCAACGGCATAAGCACCGGCTCCACCAACACCAAGCAAGGCAGCCAGTGCGGCGAGCAAGCCCCAGTCGGCATTGCTCTCACCGGCACCGGCGGTCGTGTCGGGTGATGCAGCGACTTCCGGCGGTGCAGTTCCTACATTCGGGATCGCCGCAACCGGAGCACCCGCGCCAATCGCCAGATCGGGTGAAAACCCGGCAACCGGATCAGTAGCTGGTTCCGGAGGGGCCGCTGCGGTGCTGGTGGCAGCGCTATTTGCCGGGCGATTGGTTGGGCTGGCCGACGCCTTGACCGCGGGCTTGGCAATCGCTGCTGTCGCATCTGCTGCTGCAGCCTTGCGAGCCTGCTGCTCGCTCTGGATCTGCGCAAGCGCTTCGGGCGCCACCGTCTTCGCATCGAATCCCCCCTTTTGGGCAAGATCATCGGCCCGGTCTGCATTCACGGGTGGAGTCGCATCCACCTTGGCCGCAGGAGAACCGCCAGCCGGGGGCAGTGCCACGGTCGGGGCCATCGTTGCTGATGGTGCAGGCGCAGGCTGCGGGGTGGCGACAGTTGGGGCCGGCGCGGGTGCCGTCATATCCGGTGTTGCCACGCTCTGTGCATGGGCAGGTGCGGCAGCCAAGCCGACCGAAATCGCCAACATGCTTATCATGGACAGGTGGCCAGCGGATTTAACCGCAAAGCCGCTATCGACGGGTGCATTTATATTATTGGTCATCTCATTTCTCCTAATGTGTCGAGCAATCAACGAATGCCCGCGCCTTTAGGGTCCCCTGTCAGGGCCGATATGAGTAAAAACGGAGATGAACGGAGTTTATGAATGCTCTATTCACATAGCATTCAGCGAAATGGCCCGCTCGTTAAACTGGGGTTCATCCAATTAGTGTCGATTTAGTTGACGAGTGGATTATTACACGGTCGATAGTGAAGGCCGCTCGACGGGTGCGGCAATCGCCGCACCCTTGCCATATTCACTCCCACCAATGCGGAGCGCGTTTTCTAGATCCTGTCTCAACCTCGTTCATCGTCAACGGATCGTACATGCGACCGTTGAGCATCACGCGGTTGATCTTGTCGCTGTTGCGGATGTCGGCCGTAGGATCGGCATCGAGCACCAGCATATCCGCCAGCTTGCCAACTTCCAGCGAACCGATATCGGCGTCCATGCCGAGGGACTTTGCGGATTCAATGGTCCCCGCAGCAAGCGCCTCAACCGGGTTCATCCCACCCCGGACAAAAGACCAGAGCTCCCAGTGGCTGCCAATTCCGGTCTGTTGGCCATGCGCGCCGATCGAGACTTTTACCCCTGCATCCGCAAGCTTCTTCGCTTCGCGGGCATTGTCATCATCGACAAAGTTGCTTTCCGGCGCTTTTGTGCGGCGAACCGTATCAGCAGCGAGGATTTTCGGTGGCGTGTGGACCAACAGCGGGTTTTCCCAGACATTCGTCGCTTGCCGCCAATAGGGATCACCGGCGAGACCGCCATAGCTGACCACCAATGTCGGAGTATAATTGGTCTGCGACTGCGAAAACATCTGCACGACATCGTCGTAGAATATCTCCAGCGGGATATTATGTTCCAGAGTCGAATTGCCGTCGGCTACAAGCGTCATGTCCATGCCGAACAGCGAACCGCCCTCGGCAACCACCAGCATATTTTCCTGCCGTGCTGCCTCGACCACCTGCTGCCGTTGTTCGCGGCGGGGCTGGTTGTAGTTTTTAACGCTGCTGCCGCCCTGCGCCTTCAGCCTGCGGACATGGGCCAGCGCATCATCGAGATTGTTGATCTCTGCATAAACGTTGGCGGCCTTCGCGCCATAGACGATCTCGCCGGTCGAGAATATCCGGGGCCCCAGGATCATGCCTGCACGCTGCATCTCGCTGGCCACAAATATTTCGCTGGCACGGCTAGATGGATCATGGAGAGTGGTCGTGCCGAGGGCAAGATTCTGCAACAACGACCAGTTTTGCTGCGGTACGATCTCGTCGCTGCCTTGCGGGCCGTGCGCATGCGCGTCAATCAGGCCGGGAATGATCGTCTTGCCTGTGACGTCGACCAGTATGGCGCCGGCCGGAATGCTTACCTCTGCGCGCGGGCCGACAGCAACGATCCGGTTGCCGCGTATGACGACCACACCGTCATCGATAATGCCGCCGTTGCTCTCCACCATCGTGACGAGCCGTGCACCGGCAAGGGCAACGGTCTGCGATGGCTTCTCTGCCGCGATTTGCCGTTCGAGCGACACGCCGCTTGTCTGCGCCTGATATTTTGGCGCGTCCTTCGATTTTGGCTTGTTGGAGAACAGCCTGTCGGTTTGCTCCGAATAGACCGTCGGCCCGACACTCCAGTGAAGCTGCCGGCCACCGTTGGACCAATGGATATAGTCGGCACCGCTGCTACTAACACGGGTCACCGGAAGCGACTTGCTCGTCGGGCTAACGTCAACCGCCTGCGTTCCAGGCATCAGCGGCATGACATAGGCTTCATAGCTCTGGCGGAAGGCAACATATTGTCCGTCGGGCGATACGATATAATCGTTGGTCATCTCGCCAGACGCGTGTGTGCGTTTCGCTTCGCCATTGAGGTTGGTGCTGATCAGGACACGCTTGTCCCCGTCTCTGTCGACCATGAACAGACGGTCGCTTGCTTGACCATATTGCGGGCGGGCTGCGCCCTTCAATACCCGCACCGGCGCTCCGCCTGACGCAGAGACCTGGTACACTCCGTCTTCTACCGACCATTTGGGCGAAGTCAGATAACCGCCGCCCTGCATTTCAAATGCGATGGTTTTACCATCGGGAGAAAATTGCGGCCGGGTATAATGACCGGGACGATTGGTGATCGTACGCGCAGATCCGCCACCGGCACCAACCGTCTTGATCTGCCCCAGCTGCGCATCGGTCCAGCCAACAAATACGATCGAACGACCGTCGCGCGACCATGACGGGAACAGCTCCAGCTCGGCACCGGCATTGGTAAGCCGCTTGGCAGAACCGCCACCCATCGGCTTGACATAAAGCTTGCCGAGGCTTTCAAAAACGACCTGCCGGCCATCGGGCGATACTGCAGCGAAACGCGGCATTTTGGCGGCAAAGCTGTCCGGCGCAACAGCAATTTTGGGATGCGGCGCGTTGGCAACGCCACGGGTGTCACTGACCTGAAACGGAATGACGGACGACGCACTGCCGTCAGCGGCTACCCGGCGGATCTTCCCGCGGGCCCAGAAGACGATTTCCTTGCTGTCGGGCGTCCAGTCCATGTTCGGATAGACCCCCGTAACCGCCCAGGTTTCCTGAACGTCCTGATCGAGATCATCATAGACTTTGCGTTCATTCCCCGATTCCAGATCCTTCACATAGAGTTTGGACTTGGTCGTCTCCCTGCGGACAAAGGCAATCTTCTTGCCATCCGGCGACGGGTTCGGGCGAACCGATCCGCCGAGGCCGGAAACGGCAGTGGTTATTTCGCCGGTTTCGAGGTCATATTTTTCGATATTGAACAGGTCACTATTGCTGTCCTGCGCATAGATGAATGTGCCGCCCGGTGTGACATTCTTGGTATAATAGATCGATTTGCCATCGGCCGCATATATCGGCTCACCCAGTTCCTTCTGATGTTTCTCGCCAGGTTTCTCGACAAGTTCGACTCCGCCACCGCCAGAAACATGATATATCCAGATTGCGCCGGTACCGAGCGAGCGCGATGTAGTGAAATGTTTTTTCGCTACCACATAGCGACCATCGGGGCTCCAGCTAGGCTGGTTGAGCAGGCGGAATTCTTCCTTCGTGATCTGGCTTTTATCGCTTCCGTCACGGTTCATGATCCAGATATTGTCGCCGCCGCCACGGTCGGAGGTGAAGGCAATTCTTTTTCCATCAGGCGAAAATCGTGGCTGCACTTCCCAGGCAAGACCTTCCGCAACTCGCACAGGATTGCCGCCAGCAATCGGCATCGTGTAGATGTCACCGAGCAGAGCAAAAGCTATGCTTTTTCCGTCCGGGCTGACGTCGACATCAATCCAGCTGCCTTCATCTACATTTATCGGGACCTGTTTGATCGTTGCTCCTTTGGGGGCATTGACGTCCCATTTATCCTTTGCCGGTTCTCCCGCGCCCTCTTGGGCTTGCGCCGCCCCCGAAAAAAGCAACGCCGCGATGACCGAAACCAGACGATATTTCATAACAATCCCCGAACCATATTATTGTATCCAAAGCTTATTCCGATTTTCTGCCGGAAAGAACAAGAAACAATCGCACAAGATTATGCGCGATGACCAAAATGGCCGTGATAGCATTCCACCACCTGGGCCAAAGTAGACAATGCCAACGTTGCGGGATCGCGAGATGAGGGGATTAGGCCGATCGGCGCGACCATCCGTGCAAATTCCTGTCCTGTAACGCCAATGTCCTCGAGATGTTTTTGTCGCACCGCATGGGTTTTATGGCTGCCCATCGCCCCGATATAAAAAGCGGGAGAGGATAAAGCCTGTTTCATTAATCGCGCTTCCCAGTCGTGATCGTGAAAATAGAATATACACGCGGTCCAGGGATCAGGATCGAGCAGCGGCGTCGCATCCGGCGTCTTCAGCAGCTCGGCGGTGCTGGCAAAATTGCGAACGTTATCGATCACACCCGGATCCGGCGACAAGACATCGCAATCTATGCCATAGCTGACCGATAGCCGCACGAGACTTTCTACCGATGGCCCGTGTCCCAATATGACGACCCTCGCGGCAGGAAGATGATGGACCAGGAATTCCGTACCAGCGCGCTCCACCGCAACCTTGTTTGCTATCTGCGCCATGCAGCGAATATCTGTACTTTCGCTATCGAGAATGATCGTAAACGGCTCGCGACTTTCAATCCGGTCAAAAATATCGCTGATAACCGCGTCACTCAAAATCGGAGTAAAAAGCAGGTCGATACCACCGCCGCATGGCAACCGGATATCGAGATAGGGAGAGCCTGCGCCAAGTCTGATTTCCCGGGGCTTCCCGCTGTTGATCACATCGAGCGCTTCGGAAACCACCGCCGCCTCGACGCAACCTCCGGAGAAAGAGCCCGAGAATGACCCGTCTTCTGCAACCGCCATATGCGCGCCGGGATTTCGCGTCGACGCGCCGGTGACAGCAGTCAGCGTAACTAGAGCCGTTTTCAGCCCGGTTTCCGCGGCTGATTTCAGGAAACGGAAGATCGGTAGAATATTGTTCAAAGATAATGGTCCCGCCAGTCACCCCAATGCAGATAACGGACCTATCCATGCATTAAACAGGCAAACGGGGCAATCGCCTTGGGAACAGAGGCATATTTTTCAGCTGGCCAAAGCAACGACGCGATCGACCATAGCTTCCCATAGCCTCCCGGATACATATTCTCACCAATTGACGAGCGGCCCCTGCGTCAAATCACAGCAGCCATTTCCGATGCCTGTTTGATCGCCGCCTTGGCGTCCAGTTCGCGGGCTTCAAACGCGCCACCGATCAGATCGGCGGTCAGATTAAGCGCGGCGAGACCGTCATATAGATCCCGTTTCGGAAGCTGGCCGGCGCAGAGAATGACAGTATCCACATCCAGAAGAATGGGATTGTTGTCCACCGTGATATGCAGACCCGCATCATCGACCCTGTCGTAGCGCGCGCCGTTTATCATGTTGATGCCACGCCGTGCCAGCGACAGGCGATGGGTCCAGCCCGTCGTCTTGCCGAGTCCGGAGCCGACTCTGCTATCCTTGCGCTGGATCATTGTAATCTCGCGGGCGGAACGGGCCACGACCGGTTCAACGCCAGTCACCCCGCCACGGGGATGGTTGTCAAAATCGACGCCCCATTCCTTGGCAAAGATATCGCGGTCGACTGCAGCCGAAGGCCCCGAGTGGCTGATCAATGCACAGATATCAAAACCGATCCCGCCAGCGCCGATTACGGCTACCTTGTCACCAACCGGCTTCTTTCCGGTGATAACATCGATATAGCTTACCACCTTGGCGTGATCGATACCCTCGATTTCCGGCGTTCTGGGTATGATGCCGGTTGCGATGATAATATCATCAAAGGCTTCCGCCTGCAGCTGCGCCGGGCTGGCATAGGTGTTGAGCCGCAAATCGACTCCCAGCACCTCGAGCATCCGGGCAAAATAGCGCAGGGTTTCATAAAATTCTTCTTTGCCCGGAATCTTTTTCGCCAGATTGAACTGGCCGCCGACTTCAGAAGACGCTTCGAACAACACAACGTTATGACCGCGTTCGGCAGCGACTGTCGCGTATGCGAGACCCGCAGGTCCGGCGCCGATAACAGCGATGCGTTTCGGTGTTGACGCAGGCAAATAGTTGAGCATCGTCTCGTGACAGGCTCTGGGATTGACCAGACAGGACGTCAGCTTCCCGGAGAAAGTATGGTCAAGACAAGCCTGGTTGCAGGCAATACATGTGTTGATTTCATCCTCGCGCCCTTCAATCGCCTTGCGCATGAAGGCGCTGTCGGCGAGCATCGGGCGGGCCATGGACACTAGATCGGCATCCCCGCGTGCCAATACTTCTTCTGCGACATCCGGCATATTGATCCGGTTGGAGGTAATCACCGGAACATTGAGTTGCTTGCGCAACCGCCCGGTAACCGAAGTGAATGCGGCGCGCGGAACCATGGTGGCAATCGTCGGGACGGCGCTTTCGTGCCAGGTGAAGTGGGTGGAGACGATGTTTACACCGGCCTTTTCCAATGCTTTGCCGAGAGTGACGACCTCGTCCCAGCTCATTCCGCCTTCCAGCATGTCCATCGCCGCGATGCGGAAGATCAATATGAAATCCTCGCCGACCGCCGCGCGGGTCCGCTCTACAATTTCGACGGCAAATCTTATGCGGTTTTCATAGCTTCCGCCATATTCATCTTCCCGCAAATTGGTTTTCTCGACCAGAAAGGTGGAAATGAGATAGCCGGCTGAGCCGATGATTTCGACCCCGTCATAGCCTGCCTTTTTTGCCATCACCGCGCATTGCACATGATCTTCTATCTGCTTTTCGATTCCTGCCTTGTCCAGTTCATTCGGGACATATCGGCCAATCCGCGATTTCACCGCCGAAGGTGCCACGCAATCCGGATTATGCGCGAGCGGGCCGGAGTGCAGTATCTGCATACAGATTTTAACATCCGGACTGGCTTGGTGGACAGCGTCGGTCACCAACCGGTGCTTCCCCGCTTCCTCGTCACTGGACATCGTGGCACCGCCGTGTGACGATTCCCGATTGGGCGCAATCCCGCCGGTAATGATCATACCGATATCGTTGGCAGCCCGTTCCGCGAAATAAGCGGCCATCCGTTCAAAACCACCCTCGATTTCCTCGAGACCGGTATGCATCGAACCCATTATCGCGCGGTTCTTAATGGTGGTGAAGCCCAGATCGAGCGGCTTTAACAGCTTTGGATAGTTCATACCCCTCTCCTAGGGTCAATAAGCAAAAGTCCCAATATATAAAAATGCTAGCCAGGCTCGATATCCTTGCCGCGTCGCCAATAACGCAGCCCTCAATATTCAGTCCGATGATCATCACAGCCACCAAAACCCGGCCCGGCATCCAGAATTCTCTTATATCTGCTATGGATTATGCTAGGTGACGGTCCGTAAGAATGCGACAATCTAACCAGATAATTTAACGACACGCTACAGTGCGGACCCGGGAGAGTGAGACATGCAAAAATATCTACAACATTATATCAACGGACAATGGGTTGATTCTATTGGCGGCACTTTGCATTCGGTCATCAACCCGGCGACCGAAGAAGCCTGTACAGAGATTACACTCGGCACCGAAGCCGATGTCGATGCGGCGGTAGCGGCGGCGAGAACCGCGTTTGAAACCTATAGCCAGACAAGCCGCGAGGATCGTCTCGCGCTGCTTGGCCGGATTGTCGAAGAATATAAAAAGCGGATCCCGGATATCGCGCGTTCGCTGGCAGAAGAAATGGGCGCTCCGCTTAGCCTCGGCGCAGCGGCACAAGCGCCTGCTGGCCTCGGTGGATTCATGGGAACGATTGCGGCACTGGAAGAATTCCAGTTTTCCCAACGACAGGGCGACAATACCATCGTCTACGAACCTATGGGTGTCATCGGCATGATCACGCCATGGAACTGGCCCCTGAACCAGATTGTATTGAAGGTGGCCCCTGCCCTTGCTGGCGGCAGCACCATGGTGCTGAAACCATCGGAAGAATGTCCAGGCAATGCGGCTATTCTCGCCGAGATCATGGATGCAGCAGGCGTGCCCGCTGGCGTTTTCAATCTTGTTCTGGGTGACGGCCCGACCGTCGGCGCGCGCATCGCAGCACATCCCGATATCGATATGGTAAGCTTCACTGGTTCAACCCGCGCCGGCATATTGGTCGCCAAGGCAGCAGCGGATACCGTCAAGCGTGTGCATCAGGAACTGGGCGGCAAATCGCCCAATCTTGTTTTACCCGGAGCGGACCTCGCTACGGTATTGCCACCGACGGTCGCGGGCGTTCTGATCAACACGGGACAGAGCTGCATCGCACCGACCAAGGTGCTGGTCCACAGCAGCCAGGCTGACGCTGCGACCAAAATGATCAGCGACATATTCGCCGGGCAAGAAGTCGGCGATCCGCTGCAGGAAGGCGGACATCTTGGACCTGTTGTGAACAAGGCACAATATGACAAAATCCAGGACCTGATCCAGTCCGCGATCGATGAAGGCGCAACGCTGGAAACCGGCGGAACCGGCCTGCCGACCAATGTAAACCGCGGCTATTATATAAAACCAACCGTATTTAGCGCCGTGAACTCTAGCATGCGGATTGCCAAAGAAGAGATTTTCGGTCCTGTTATCACCGTCATGTCTTATGATGATATCGATGCTGCGGTCAAAACCGCGAATGATACAGAATATGGCCTGTCCGCGGTTATTTCAGGCGACCCAGCCGAAGCGGCAAAAGTCGCCCCGCGGTTGCGCGCCGGAATGGTGGCGGTCAACAATTGGGCTCCCTCTCCGGGCGCTCCTTTCGGCGGCTACAAACAGTCCGGCAATGGTCGCGAAGGCGGTGCCTACGGAATTAAAGACTTTATGGAAATGAAATCGATTAGCGGCATTCCCGGCTGAATCGATACTGCGATCCAGTGATCGGTCGGAAATCGCAGCGGATGGGCCTGCGTCTCCGATCGATCATGGGCGTGCTTGCGGTTTGAAAACCGCGTAGGAAGCCGCATTCCACAAAACAGCCATCTCCGGGCTAACCGGCAACGGCCGCGACATAGCGCCTCTAACCTGACTTTCAGTTTTATGCCGGCGGGAGATTATCCTGCTCGCCCGGCTTTGCTCTCAGACGGCGAAAAGATTCCGGATAGTCGGAAAAACTTTGGTTAAATTTGCTGGAAATGAACTAAATTGGTTCCCTGCGTTATTATATCGTATAATCTGACGATTGTTGAACGCCATTTCCAAAAAGCCAGTGAAAGCTGTTTATGCCCACCCGTAGCCAAATCAGAAATTTCATCTTGAATGAATATAGAGATCGCCAGCTAAGCGACGCCAGGCTGGAGGAGCGAGGTGCATTGCAGCTGAGCGGCGACGCTTTTCACGCGCTGGCCGACACGATGCCGCAGATGGTCTGGTCGACTTTGCCCGACGGTGACCATGACTATTATAATGCCCGCTGGTATGAATTCACCGGCGCGCCCGCCGGTTCAACCGATGGTGAGGGATGGGCTGACATGTTCCATCCAGAGGACCAGTCAGAAGCCTGGAAAAGATGGAATCACAGCCTGACAAGCGGCGAACCCTATGAGGTCGAATATCGGCTCCGTCATCACACCGGCCAATATCGCTGGGTGCTGGGGCGCGCTCTCCCGATTCTCGGACCCGATCAAAAAATTCAGCGCTGGATCGGCACCTGCACGGATATTGAAGATGCTAAACAGGCTGCGAGCCAGAACGAGATACTGAGCCAGGAACTCAGCCATCGAATCAAGAATATTTTCGCGATAATCTCCGGCTTGATCAGCATGACTGCGCGCGGCGACGAGAATTTCCGCGAGCCCGCGGAAACGCTAAAGGGCCGCATTGCCGCCTTAGGCAGGGCCCATGAATATGTCCGCCCGCATAATGATAAAACGCAGGTCAAGATCGGCAAAGTCACAATTCGGCATTTGCTGTCCGAGATATTTGCATCTTACCCGGCATTCTCCGAAGACAGACTGTCGATTTCCGGCGGCGATATCGAGGTGACCGACCGCGCCGCAACGCCGGTTGCGCTGGTTTTTCACGAGCTGGCTACCAATTCGATGAAATATGGCGCGCTCTCTTCCGATGAGGGGCATGTGGATCTGGTGATCGCGCGCGATGGCGAGATGATCACATTCAAATGGTCGGAAAGTGGCGGACCTGCCATTCCGGCTCCGCCTGCCCATTCCGGATTTGGATCAAAACTCGTCGAAATGTCGGTTACCCAGCAATTGGGCGGGTCGATCGAAAGACATTGGTTGTCGGCGGGATTGCAAATTAATATGGCAGTTCAGGCCTCTCGCATGACCGGAAGCTAGCCGGGCTTAATTGAAGCGCTTCATCCTCGGTGGCGGCTCGACTTCGTCACCATTGTTCGAGACATCTACCAGATAATTCAGAACATCTTTCAGCACATCGATCTCGACCGGCTTGGTAACCGCACCAAGCGTTCCCTCGATGCCGTCTCCCAGTTGCTTGGGATTGGCAGTGACAAAAACCACCTTCACGCCGAATTCATTGGCCAGACGCGACCCGATGACCGGACCGGTAGGACCATCGCTCAGATTGACGTCGACGAGCGCGATTTCAGGCTTTTTCGCGACCAGTTCGATCGCAGAAGCTGTGTCATCTGCTACGCCGATACAATCATATCCCAGATTGCCGACAATCTGTTCCATTTCCATGGCGATGAGAAATTCGTCTTCGACGATCATGATCTGATGGTTCATTGAAATAGCCTGTTTTAGTCCGTTTGCTTTCCTAACGCAGCAAGCCTGCGACTGGTTCCCTCCAATAGGCTGAGATTTTCGATATCCGGAGCTGGAAGACGGTGAAGCGTAACGCATACAGTCTGAACCCCAGTAAGCCCCACAGTTATCAGCGAGGCTTGAATGCTTTGGAAATCTTGGGCCAAGTTGGTGGCCTAAGTAGGATTTGAACTGAAGACCTTGAGGTTATGAGACGGATAGCTGTAGAGTTATAACACTTATATTTATACGCTTTTATCCAACATTCCGGATAAGGTGCTAGAAAGTGCGTTAGCAAGCTCGCTAGTTTAGGCGGAACAGTTGTTCTTTGTGTTAGGTTGCTAACGCAAAAACTTTGAGATGCCAGGAAACCAGAAGCTTTTTCAATTTTCCCGTATCACAGCAAGATAAGCTTAGACGGCATAGCTCGAGACGTTCACCATTATGTATACAATTCGCCAAATGCGGCGTTTATATATGACCGGATTTGCCGTTTGCGGACTGTCTGCGTTTCGCCGCCTTGAAAAAACAAGCTGCCATTTAGATGTTGGCCAGGTTGATGGACATGTGGGGTGTCTCGCCCGGATTAGAGGAACGATTGCCATATTCTGAAAGTTGCGATCCACTATCCATCGATATCGTCTTCCAACGAAAATCGTGAAATATCGCAATTCCCCGACACCGTGACTTATCCAACGCTAGACAGCTCCAAAGATAACGAGCAGTGAGAGTTCATTCATGACCGCCCGACTTATCCCCCTCAGCGCCCTTTTGCTCGGCTCCCTGTTTCTGCTGATTGCAGGCGGGATAAACGGCCTGATTTTGCCGATACGCGGGTTGAACGAGGGCTTTAGCGCGTTTTCATTGGGCTTGCTTGGAACCGGTTGGGCGGCGGGATATGTGCTCGGGTGCATCTACACGCCGCTATTGGTAGCCGGGGTCGGTCATATCCGAGTGTTCGGAACGCTCGCTGCGACCGCTGCGATTGTCATATTATTATCGTCGATGTTCCCTAATCCATGGGCATGGATCCCGTTAAGAGCTGTCTCGGGCTTCTGTTTTGCAGGGGCGGCAATGATCGTTGAAAGCTGGTTGAACGAAGAAGTCGATTCATCGATCCGCGGTCAGGTTTTCGGAACTTATACGATGATCAATCTGGTGGGTTCAACCGGTGGACAATTGGTTTTAATTGGCGCCGATGTTTCCACGCCGTGGTTCTTCATGCTGGCCGCCATTTTCTATTGTCTGGCGCTGATCCCGACAGCGATCAGTTCCAACCGCGCGCCTGCGCCGCTGTTCGAGGTCAAACTCAACATTCCGCAGCTGTGGCGCAATTCGCCCGTCGCTGTGTTTGCCGTACTGATGATCGGCATTTCCAATGGTACATTTGGGGCGTTAGCGCCGGTTTACGCAGACAGAATAGGCCTGGACCTGACGACCATCGTTCTTTTTAGCAGCTTGCCTATTCTCGCAGGGGCCGCTGCCCAAATTCCGGTGGGCAAGGCGTCGGATCGGTTTGATCGCCGAAAAGTCCTTGTTCTTCTGGCTGTGGTTGCCCTCGCTGCGAATAGCAGTTTTCTTTTCATGCAGCCGGATACGGCATTGATGAATATCCTGATTGGTTCTGCACTCGGCGCTGCGATTTTTGCGATGTATCCGATCGTGGTGGCGCATGCTAACGACCACGCCGCTCCGGGCCAATATATCCGCACCAGTGGCGGGCTTTTGATGTTGTTCGGGATTGGCTCGATCATTGGTCCGTTTATTGGCGGCCTCGCTATCATGCTCTTTGGACCAATGGGCTTGTTCGGGACCATTTTCGGCGCACATTTGTTGATGGCGCTTTTCTCCCTCTGGCGAATGGGGCAGCGGGCACAAGTCGACGCAGACGATAAAGCGAGTTTTCAGAATGTTCCGTTGGCGCGAAATACCACGCCCGAAACAGAGGTGCTTGCTGATCGGCAGAATCAGGTTTGAGTTGCGACAAGACTACGGTCCCCACAATAGGGTAAGGGCCGGATGAATGCCCATGCTCTAAATGTGTGATATTTTTACCCGATTTATCCGCAATAGCTGGCTTTTACGTCCGATATGGATGGCCGCGCCCTGCCGGGACCAAAAAATATACTACTTCCTACGTCGTCACAAAGAATCAATTAAATCAGCCATTTAAGAGGAACAAAATTCAGCCTCCGGTGATTTCATCATGTGCATATTTAATGCTACGGTTCACAAAACCCGAATAATCGCTATAGGAGGCTTCAATATTGAAGGCCAATATCGCAGGGGGCTTTATTTTTTTGGCTTTGCAATGGGTTCGATAGGTTTGACCAGTCGGACGTGTTTTTCCCTTAAATTGTAACGAAAAAACACCAGAGGTTTATTTGATCTATTTGAAAACGGGCGCATCGCTCGCGGTTATCGCGGCGCTGGGCTGTGCATCGGCACAAGCTCAGGAAACAGTAAATACAACACCGAAACGGGGCGTGCAGGAAATAGTCGTTACGGCTACCAAACGCACTGCGGATTTGCAGGATGTTCCGGTCGCGGTTCAGGCCCTGGGCTCTGAAACGCTCGACCAATTGGGCGTCACGGTTTTTGACGATTATCTGCAGCAATTACCCGGCGTAACCGCTGGCGGCGGCGGGCCTGGACAAAGCACGATTTATATTCGCGGCCTTGCATCGACCACTCCCAATCTGACAACTGCCGGGGTTGCCGGTCTTGCACCCAATGTCGCACTTTATCTTGACGAGCAGCCGGTTTCACAGCCGGGCCGCAATCTGGACGTCTACGCAGCCGATCTTGAGCGCGTGGAAGTATTGTCCGGTCCGCAAGGCACATTGTTCGGCGCCAGCTCGCAAGCGGGTACCGTACGCCTGATCACAAACAAGCCGGTTCTGGGGCAGTTGCAGGCGAAAGTTAAGTCTGGCCTCGCTTTCACGAAAAGCGGTGATCCGAGCTACAACATCGAAGCAATGATCAACCTCCCGGTTACCGATCGCTTCGCCATTCGCGCCGTTGGCTATTTTGACAATAAGGGCGGCTATATCGACAATGTCGCCGGGACACGCAGCACAGTCGACAGCGCGCGTTTTCGCGCTGCCGGAACCGTGCGCGACAATGGCGTCCCTGTGAGCGCATCTCGCGACGGTTTGCAATCGGGCGCCGATTTGAGCGGTGTCAATTTCCTTCTGGCTGACAACTCGGCGCTGGCGGAAAAGAACTTTAACGATACGCAATATCTCGGGTTCCGGGTTAGCGGTAAATACGAGTTTTCAAACGACTGGAGCCTGACCGTCGCCCATGCCCGCCAGGGACTGGATTCCGATGGTGTCTTCTTTGAAGACCCCAGTCTTGGCGATTTGCAGATCGAACGTTTTGAACAGGATGAGATCAAGGATGATTTCAGCAACACCAGCTGGACTCTTGAAGGGCGGATTGGCGCACTGGAACTGGTTTATACCGGTGCCTATACCAAGCGTGAAACCAGCCAGCGGGTAGATTATTCGGACTATCTGTTTGTCGGACAATATCTACCTTATTATATCTGTGACGGCTCGGTTTCCTATCCGGGAGGTGCTCCATCGGGCACATGTCAGGCACCAAATCTGCTGGTCAATTCTCGCACAGAAACCGAAGTGATGACGCATGAACTGCGTTTCAATACTCCGGAAGACTATCCGTTGCGCCTGACCGCCGGCGGTTTCTACAGCGATCTGGAATTGTCGGAACGTAACGATTTCACCTATCCCGGCAGCACGGCGATTGATCTGTTTGGCGGTTCTTTTCCGGCCAATTTTTCACAACCCGGCGTGTTTAACACCGATAGCGGTGCTTATCCGGCAGGCGTAATCTTCCGCAATGATGTGCGTCGTACCGACACGCAATTCGGGATATTCGGTGAGGCCACCTATGATATCTCCGATCAATTCGCGATCACCCTGGGTGCTCGATATTATGATGTGGAAGTCGATCTGGAAGGCAGCGCGAACTCGTCTTTCTGTAATTCAAGCGGCGTTGACGAAAATGCCTTCGGCACGAACATCAGCGATCTCTATGATGGCGACGGCAGCTTTACCTTTATAGGCAGTTGCAACGATGCATTGCGGCAGACGTTCACTCAGGGCCAGACGGTAGCGGAAATTCAGGCCGCGGGATTGAGCCCGGCACAAGCGCAGCAAGTGTTCAACTCGCTGAGCGCACCGGACAAGGCAAAGACCGACGGCTTTATCTTCAAGGCCAATCTGACCTGGACACCGACCGAAGACTTGCTGTTCTATGCAACCTATTCGGAAGGTTTCCGTCCGGGCCTGTTGAACCGGCCCGGCGGAGCGCAAAGTCCGGGTGGATTTACCGTTCCCTTCGCGTTGGAAACCGATGACGTAACCAATTACGAGTTTGGCTGGAAAACTTCGCTCTTTGACAATCAGTTGCGGTTCAATGGTAGTGCCTTTTTTGTGGATGTGCAGAATTTGCAAACCACGATTTTTGACACGAGCATCACCAATCTGTTTTTCTCGGACAATGCAGCCAATGCAGAAATAAAGGGCATTGAAGCAGATCTTACAATCGCCCCTTATTCTCTGAGTGGCTTAACGGTGAGCGCGGCATTCTCTATTCTCGATACCGAGATTACCGACGTTCTTACGCCAACGGATGATGTGGTTGCCGGACGCAGTCTCGCTTATGCGCCGAGTTTTCAAGGCAATATACGGGCGCGCTACGAATGGAGTGCCTTTGGCAATTGGACAGCCCATGTTCAGCCGCAGGTCACCTATTCGGCATCTTCGGCAACCGATATTATCGAGATCAACCGGATAACATTGGATAGCTGGACAACATACGGCTTGTCCGCGGGTCTCAGCGATGACACGTGGTCATTGGAGATATTCGGTGACAATTTGACGGACGAACGCGCTGAAATCAGCGGCAATTTTGTCTATGATCGCGAGCGTATTACGGTCAACCGTCCGCTAACTGTCGGCGCGCGGGTTTCGTTCTCATATTGAGAAAAATAAAATCCAGGGAAAGCCGGCCAATGGGTCGGCTTTCCCTTCCATTGAAGGATAGCAAGACGCGCGCGCATGACTGAAACCGGTCTTGATATAGAAGGACAGCTAAAACAGGCGCGCGCTCATATGTATGAGGGGCGTTTTGACGCTGCGTTGCAATGTGCAGCGACGATTTTGCAGCATGATGGAAAGAATATCGACGGGCTGTATATAAAAGCTGTTTGTGAACGTTATCTCGGGCATACTGATAACGCGCTCATGGGCGTCGAGTTGCTGAAAAGCCTTTCACCTGATTTTGGCCGTGCGTATCAAGAAGAAGGCCATATTTTCAAAGCCAAGGGCGACGATGAAAGCGCGCTGGCTGCCTATCGTCGGGCTTGCCAGTGCAATCCGTCGCTACAGGCTAGCTGGAACGCACAGGCCGACATATTCGATCGCCGGGGCCAACGCGATGCGGCAAGGGATGCCCGTGGACAAGCACAGCGCATAGCTGCCATGCCAAAGCCATTGGTCGCGGTGTCACACCTCCTTTACGAAGGCAAACTTGTCAAAGCGGAGAATGCCTGCCGCCATTTCCTGCAAAACAATCCCCATAATATCGAAGCGATGCGTTTGCTGGCGGATATCGGCTCGCGTCTGGGCATATTGGAAGACGCCGATTTCCTGCTCGAAAGCGCGCTGGAATTCGAGCCGGACAATATCCAGGTCCGGATTGATTATATCCAGATACTTCGCAAGCGTCAGAAATTCTCCGAAGCCCTGAAACAAAGCGAAATATTATATCAGCGCGACCCCGAAAATGCGATTTTCCAATCATTATTCGCGATCGAATCCATGCAGACAGGCGACTATGATCGCGCACTGGATCTGTTTGAAAAGGTCTTGCTACAGCTTCCCGATGATCCGGTCACATTGACCTCCAAAGGACACGCGCTGAAGACTTGTGGCCGTCATGACGAGGCTGTCCGGTCCTACCAGAAAGCGTTCCAATCAGATCCTGGCTATGGCGATGCCTATTACGGCCTCGCAAATCTCAAGACCTACCGCTTCAGCGATGAAGAACTCGCCCTGATGGAATTACAGGCACAGGGCAATCGTCTCAGCTATCAAAACCGGATCCATATCTGCTTTGCGCTCGGCAAGGCATATGAAGACCGCAAGGAATATGACACGTCCTTTGGCTATTATGATCGCGGCAACGAACTGAAGCGCGTGCAGTCGCGCTACGATGCAGATCAGATGACCGTGGAACTGCAGGCGCAGATAACGGTCTGCACGCCGGCTTTGTTTGAAAAGCAAGCGGGTAAAGGCCATGACGCACCCGATCCGATTTTCATTTTGGGCCTGCCGCGTGCCGGCTCGACGTTGCTGGAACAGATACTCGCATCGCATAGCCAGATTGACGGGACGCTGGAATTGCCAAACATATTGTCACTGGCGCATCGGCTGCGGAGAGGTAAGCAGGCGCGCAATGACTCGCTATATCCTGAAGTTCTGCATGATCTGGATGCCAGCCAATTGCGCGATATGGGTCGGGACTTCATCGACAGCACCCGCATCCACCGGCAGGGCGCACCGTATTTCATCGATAAGATGCCAAATAATTTTCGGCATATAGGGCTGATCAAACTCATACTTCCCAAGGCGAAAATCATTGATGCACGGCGAGAACCGATGGCTTGCTGCTTTTCCGGTTTCAAGCAGCTGTTCGCCGAAGGGCAGGAATTCACCTACGGCCTGGACGAAATAGGCCGCTATTACCGCGACTATGTGCAGTTGATGGCGCATTGGGACACGGTGTTACCCGGCGCAGTGCTGCGCGTGCAGCATGAAGATGTGCTCGACGACCTCGAAGGGCAGGTCAACCGGATGCTGGATTATCTGGGCCTTCCGTTCGAACAGGGCTGCATCGATTTTCACCAGACGGAACGGGCCGTTCGCACGGCTAGTTCTGAACAGGTACGCCAACCAATCACCAAAGCGAGCGTCGATCTATGGCGCCATTATCAACCGCATTTACAGCCGCTGAAAGATGCGTTGGAAAACACAGCAATGGAGCCTCAACAGTGAGCGGAACCGAGACAGCAGCGACGAACGGAATCGATAATGATTATGAGACCGATTATGAAGCGGGTCAGGACAATGTGAATACGTTCGGGCTGGAGATGCACAATCCGGTCTTCTTTATCAGCGCCTTCCTGATTATCACGTTCGTACTCCTGTCTTTGATATACCCGCACATCTCTCAAAAGGGGCTCGAGACAACCAAAGCCTGGACTTTGCAATATTTTGACTGGTTCTTTGTCATTGCGACCAACTTCGTTTTGTTTTTCTGTGTTGCCATCGCTATCTCGCCTTTGGGCAAAATTCGGCTGGGAGGGACGGATGCCAAGCCGGAGTTCGGTATGGCTTCCTGGATTGCGATGTTGTTTTCGGCCGGTGTCGGAATTGGCATGCTGTTCTATGGCGCCGCCGAGCCAATGGCCTATTATACCGATTGGGGCGGAACACCGTTGAACGTCGAAGCACTGACGCCTGAAGCCGAACGTCTGGCGCTTGGTGCCACGGTTTTCCATTGGGGCCTGACCCCCTGGGCAGTCTACGCCGTAATCGGTCTGGCGCTAGCCTTTTTCTCCTTCAACAAAGGGCTGCCGCTTACCATCCGTTCCGCTTTCTATCCGATATTGGGTGAAAGAATATGGGGATGGCCCGGACATTTCATCGACATTCTTGCCGTGATTGCGACTCTGTTCGGTTTGGCGACATCATTGGGTTTCGGCGCGCAGCAAGCAGCGACAGGCATCTCCTTTCTATTCGGGGTCGAGGCAAGTTTGACATCTCAGCTATTGCTGATCGTCGTCATTTCCGGCCTTGCTATCATTTCGGTGATGCGAGGCATGGACGGCGGCATAAAATTGCTGAGCAACATAAATATGGTTCTCGCCGCATTGCTTCTGGCATTTGTTTTTATCGCAGGACCGACGATGGCGATTTTCAGAGGCTTTGGCACGGCGGTCACAAGCTATGTCGAATATGCTATTCCACTGAGCGACTGGAACGACCGGGCAGACAAGATCTGGTATCACGGCTGGACGATATTTTACTGGGCGTGGTGGATAAGCTGGTCGCCCTTTGTCGGCATGTTCATCGCGCGCATTTCCAAAGGCCGCACAATCCGTCAATTTTTAACCGTGGTACTTGTAGTGCCGCTGATCGTTGCCATCATATGGTTTACGACATTCGGTGTTACGGCAATAGAGCAGGTCAAGGAAGGCGTAGGCCAATTGCCTGACGGTATAAACGAAGTACCGCTTGTGCTATTCCAGATGCTCGAGAATATGCCATTTCCCTTTATCGCGTCGTGCCTAGCGATTATTTTGTTGATCGTATTTTTTGTGACCTCATCGGATTCCGGTTCGCTGGTCATTGATGCGATTACCGCTGGTGGAAGAACCGATGCACCCGTGTCTCAACGTATTTTCTGGGCGGTATTGCAAGGTCTGGTAGCAGCGGCACTATTGGTCGGTGGCGGTGCGGCTGCACTAGGGACGCTCCAGGCCGGAACGATCGCAAGCGGCCTGCCGTTCACAGTCGTATTGCTCGTTTGTTGTTACAGTCTGTTCAAGGGCCTGATGTCAGAATATCAGCTGTTGCAGGCTGGCAAGCTCGCCGATTGATGACAAACACTTCCACTCGTCCATAGAGAACGCTGCAATCAGAAAAGTCTGGTGCCGACCGGAACCTCTATATCGGGTTTGAACAGGACCACATGACCGGACGAATCCGGGAAACCCAGTGTGAGAACCTCGGACATGAATTTGCCGATCTGCCGAGGAGCAAAATTGACGACCGCAGCAACTTGCCGATCCAGCAGTTCCTCGAGCCGATAATTTTCCGTGATTTGCGCAGATGACCGCTTTGTTCCAATGACCGGGCCGAAATCAATCAACAATTTATAAGCCGGCTTTCTGGCCTCTGGAAATGGTTTCGCCTCGATAATCCGTCCTACGCGAATATCCACATAAAGAAATTGGTCGAAGTTGATCTGCTCGCAGGCGGGCGCGTCAGGGTCGTGGTTTACATGCATACCGTATTTTTAGCACCATGCTTACGCTACGCCAGCAGTTTTTAAGCTTGTTGCAATTCTTCGCGAAACGGGATGTGCTTATCATATTTGCATCAGACCAAAAGGTAAGATGGAAACATATTTCCTCCATCCAGTAATATTTCCTTTTGCTCCCGTTGCAGACATCAAGCGCCTTCCCGGTGGACATCCTCAAAAGCTTAAATATTACTACTCATGACGGGAGACCCAAGCCCGCTCTTGAACCACTGACCAAGCGGCTGGTTCAGAGCAGGAAAAAACAGCGTGTAATAATGACATGCTCCCGGTCAGAGGCACATTGTCCGCTTATAGGATCAGCGGCTGGCAGCAATTACGCCCGAAACTCGGCGCATTTCGGACCGACGGCAATTCGGCCGTTTGCGGGCTGTCTGCATTTAGTCTGCAACGCCGACAAAGCGGACCATGGGGCTCGCGTTTGAGAAACGTCCGCCTACGCCCCAACACCGGCCGCTCTTCTTTGCGAAAGTTGCAATACCGAACCACTATTGTAGCGCCGCTGCTATGGCCCCTTATTCCCGATATGCGCAGAATCACAGTAGTTTGAGACTGTGTCCACTTTCCGGCCTCATGGCAGATGGTCGTCTAGAAGCAGCAAAGCCTCCAAAAACTGGCATGAACCCTATGCGGAGTTCCGATCAGAAACCCATCTGACGAGAAGCTAGATCTCGCATAATTTCTTCGGATCCGCCGCCAATCGCCATAACTCTAACTTCACGATAAATCCTTTCAACACGGTGACCGCGGATGAAGCCAGCACCGCCCAGAATTTGCATAGCCTCGCGCGCACAAAACTCCATCGTTTCGGTTGCCTGGACTTTCAGCATCGCCAGTTCCGCAATCGGACTTTCGCCGCTCATGACACGCCACGCGCAATTGTCGAGAAACGCAGTGGTAGCCCACACCCGTTGAGCCATGCTGGCCATTTTGTGGCGGATCACTTGATGATCTGCCAGGCGTTTGCCGAACGTCTGGCGTTCTTGCGCCCAGGCTGCAGCATCTTCTATACAGGCCCGGGCATAGGCGGTCGCTTGCGCTGCCATGCCGAGCCGCTCACTATTGAAGTTCGCCATGATACCGTAGAAACCTTGGTTCTCTTGACCGATCAAGGCGTCAGCGGGTACAAATACATCATCAAAGTGGATCGTTGCAGTATCGCTGCTCCACCAGCCCATTTTTGGCAATTCCGTCCGGCTAACGCCCTCGCTTTCGAGGTCGACGAGCATAAGTGAAATGCCGGCCATTCCATCCGCGCCGGTTCGCACTGCCGTTGTCATCCATTTCGAGGTCATCCCGCCAGTAATGAAAGTCTTGGACCCGTTGATCCGCCAGCCATTGCCATCACGCACCGCTTTGGTTTTGAGCTTCGCCACATCGGAGCCGCCAGATGGTTCGGTGATACCTAGACTAATCTGCTTCTCACCTGAAAGAACCCGCGGAACGATTTCCTGCTGCATCGTCTTGCTTCCCAGTCTCATCACTGGAGGCAATCCGATACCGTGGATCATCAAAGCCGCAGCGATACCGCCGGCCCCAACGCGAGAAAGTTCCTCGCTGGTAATGATCGCGTGGAATGCATCCGTTTCGTCACCCGCGCCGCCAAGTGCTTCGGGATAATTCATCCCCAGCAAGCCGGCTTCGGCAGCCTTGGGGTAAAGGTCGCGCGGAATGCGACCGGCGCGCTCCCATTCGTCAACGTAGGGCATAATCTCCCGGTCGACAAAATTGCGGACACTATCACGCCACAACGAATGACTGTCGTCCATCCAGGGACAAGGGGGACGAAGACCATCGAATGTTATGTCACTGTTTTTTTTCATCGGGCTATTGGCTATCTTTCAGTTAGATCAAAGGCGGGAGGAACCATTGGCCGTTAAGTATTTTCTCGTCAGGCCATTAAATTCTGAGCAGTGTCTTGAAATTCCCCTTGGGCGCAGGCACCCAGTTGACATTCGCAATTTCCGGCTTGCTGTTCGACAGGTAGAAGTCGAGGCTTCCCTCTGCATTATAATTCAGTTCACAATTGCTCCCCAGAGAATAGCGGTTCTGCTCGTTGGCTTCAAGATAACCCTCCTCATCGTAGTTGGTCACAGACCAAAAGGCAGATGTTGGGGGTAGATCATTCGGCTCAGAATGAATCTTGTAGACATTGTGACCCTGTAATGGATTCAGATTTTCATCAAGCTGCGGCACGCCGTAAACAGCGTCTTAAACCAGATTTGCACCTACTGACATTGATGGTTCTGCGCGCTGGGTTTTCAAGAAAGTAGCGGGTTCAGGATCGTCGAACGTGAACGCTAAAGCAGCTTTTCG